>CEUI01063073.1_pt1 | contig 12664 bp, 8 predicted proteins | sample 531411 | NCBI WGS metagenome assembly CEUI01 (sample SAMEA2622841, study PRJEB7988) | marine metagenome | isolation source: saline water (ENVO:00002010), including
GCGCTTTCTTTTTTCTTACATATATGTATATCTGAACTAGTTTTAAATAAATAAATAACGTTATGGAACAAACACACCAACAACAAGAACCCCAATATCAATTTCCTACTGAAGAAGTTACATTACCATCAAAAGGTTTACTTTATGATGAAGGAAATCCACTAAGATCAGGAAAAATAAAAATGAAATATATGACTGCTCGTGAAGAGGATATTCTTACTAACCAAAATTTAATAAATAGTGGTACAGTAATTGATAAATTATTACAATCTCTTATAGTAGATTCAATAGATTTCAATACATTATTAGTAGGAGACAAAAATGCATTATTAGTTGCATCAAGAATCTTAGGATATGGCTCAGATTATGTAGTTACATTAAAAAACCCATCAACAGGTGAAGAAGAAACAGTAACAATTGATTTGACAGGAGCAGAAGATAAAGAATTAGATGAATCTTTAGTAAAAGATGGTAAAAATGAATTTGAATTCACTTTACCTTCATCTAAAGCTGTTATTACTTTTAATTTTTTAACCCACGGGGATGAATCAAAAATTCAAAGAGAATTAAAAGGTTTAAAGAAAATTAATAAAAATTCTAACCCAGAATTAACTACTCGAATGAAACATTTAATTTTATCTGTAAATGGTGATTATGAGCAGAAAACAATTAGAGAGTTTGTAGATCAAAGATTATTAGCTAGAGATGCTCGTGCTTTGAGAGAATATGTTAGAGAAATAATGCCAGATATTGATTTATATTTTGATATCGAATTTAGCAATGGTCACATCGAAGAAGATGTGTTGGTTCCCATTGGCATTAACTTTTTTTGGCCTGACGCCTCAGTATAGGACCCACCTATGGACCCAAATACATGATCTAGTGTACCATGGCGGCGGTGGATTCATACACTCAGAAGTATATAACATGCCTATTTGGATGAGAAGATTTCATATTAATCAAATTAGTGAATTTAATAAGAAACAAAACGAAGAAATGGAAAAAGCAAAGGGTCAATCTCAAATAGGGGATAAAAACCCTAAAGGACCAAACATCAATCCATCTTCAACATACAATTTTAATAAATAATATTAGTAAAGGTGCATAAGCACCTTTATTTTTTCTATATTTATATGCGTATAACAGTATTATAATATGGCTGAAGAAGAAAAAGAAGATAAAAAACCTAAACAGGAAGAATTTAAAGGAGGTCCTGATAGGGAAACGTTAGCTAATTTAGATCAATACTATAGTAAAGTAGTAGATCTAAATGACCAGCTTCGTTATGTTAATTCTTTAGTACAAGAAAGAACTACCATTGAGAAACAATCAATGAGTTTATCTAATCAATTAGTTAACGTAGTTCAAAAAATGAAAGGACAATATGATAATGTTAAAGATGTCCAAAAAGATTTATCAAAAATTCAAGGTAAAAGAGGAGAATTAGAAAAAATTCAAACAAAATTATCGGAACAACTTACTGGTAAAGAAAAACAAAGAGTTCAATTAGCGGCTAATATCGAAAAAGGTATTTCAAGACAAAAAAATGAATTAAAAACTATGTTAGACGCTGAAGGTAGGGGTCTTAAAATAGATGAAGAAAGAAAAAAACAACTACAAGATAATATATCTAATCAAGAAAAAGGTTTAGCAACACGTATTAAAAATATGTCCGTTGAAGAACGACAACTATACGTTACAGATAAAGCCTTAGGTGCTACTAAAGATATAGAAAAAGCTCTTGAAAAAGAACTTCAAATCCAAAAGAAAATAGAGGAATCATTAGGCCTTACTGGTAAAGGGTTTTCAGCCATAAATTCTTTATTAGGAGGGGCTTTAGGAGATACAGAAGAAATATTACAAACTACTAAAGATAAACTTAGAGTATTAGAAGAAGAAGGTAAATTACGAGATGATTTAGCAGGTAAAATGCAAGGATTTAAAATCCTAACAGCAGAAATAGGTAAGTCTATAATGAAAAACCTAGTTGATCCACTGACTTATATAAAGGCTGGGTTAGAATTTGATAAACAAGCTACTCAATTACAAAAAGGCCTAGCATTATCCGCAGCAGAATCATACACTTTAAGATCAGAAATGTCTATGGCAGCAGCACAATCGGGAGATATGGCTATTAGTTCTGCAAAAGTACAAAAAGCCTTTATGACTATGAATGCTCAATTAGGTATAGCTTCTGAAGCATTAGCAGGAATGGCAGTAGATGCTGCTATAATGCAAGAAAAAATGGGATTATCTGATAAAGCTATAGGAGGTGCAACTAAATCAGCTTTAATATTAGGTAAATCTATGAAAGCTGTAAAATTAGATGTAATTTCATCTACAACTAGTATTAGACAACAAACAGGGATTGCTCTTGATTATAAACAAATATTAGAAAAAACACTTCAAACTAATGGTCAAATAGCTGCTCAATTAGGAGCTAACCCAGAAAAAATAGCAGCCGCTGTTGCTCAAGCTAAAGCCCTTGGGATGGAATTAGAACAAGTAGCAGCTGTAGGAAATAGCCTATTAGAGTTTGAACAAAGTATAAGTGCTGAACTAGAAGCAGAACTACTTACAGGTAAACAACTTAATTTAGAAAGAGCCAGAATGTTAGCATTAACAGGTGATTACGAAGCACTATCAAAAGAAATAGCAGAACAAGCAGGTTCATTTTCAGAATTTTCTCAAATGAATGTTTTACAACAAAATGCATTAGCTAAATCATTTGGAATGTCAGCAGACGAAATGTCTAATATGCTTATGGATCAAGAAGCAATGGGTAAAACAGCTAAACAATTAAGAGCAGAAGGAAAAGAAGATATAGCTCAAAGATTAGAAGCTCGAGACGCACAACAAAAATTCACAGATGCAGTTGAAAAAATGAAGGGCATATTTGTTGATTTAGTAGGGGGTCCATTAGGAACGTTTTTAAATATATTAGTAATGGCAATGGAACCTATAGCTTTTATATTAGAATCAGTATCAGCAGTATTTGGATTATTTACAGGGTCTACTGAAGAATTAGGAGTAATGCAAGGTATAGTAGCAGCTATAGCTTTAACCTATGGTACTATGTTTGCTATAGTAAAAGGAAAGTTAGTATATGATAAATTATCAGCTATATGGGCGGGTAGAAAAGCAATATCTGAAAATGCTTCCAAAATATCATTAGTTGCTCAAAGAGCAGTACAAATAGCAGCAATACCAATTCAAGCAGCTTTAGCAGCAATTACGGGAGTAAAAGCAGCAGCAGAAATATCAGCAGCTTCAGCTTTATCTATGGGATTAGGTATAGCTATAATAATAGGGGGAATAATAGCAGGGGTAGCAGCAATGATGAGTGCTGGAAGTTCAGCAAAAGCAGTAGCTAATGATGCTATATTTGAAGGAGGAGGATATGGAAAGAGAACATTACTTGAAGAAGGAAAAGTAACATTATTTAATGATAGAGATACTATAGTAGCAGGTACAAACCTTAATAAAACTAATGATACTATAAATGCACCAGAAGGAGGAATAACAGTACAAAATCAAAACCAACAACCATTAATAGATTATGATCAATTAGCAGGAGCTATGGCTAATGTTCAAGTTCAAGGAGGTAATGTGCAGTTTGATAGTGAAGCTTATAGAGATCCTAATGCTTTGGATGGCCAATCACAAAATACAATGCAAGCACAGACTAAGTTTTAAAAAAATGATATATTTATAACAAAATAATAAAATTATGGGATTAAGAAATTTAAAATCAAATTTAGACCTACCAAAATTAAATCAATTAGGAAATCCGGTAGAACAAACAGTACCTACTCCTGATTATCATACACAACAAGGAGCTTCAGATTCACCTTTTGATCCTAAAGGGGACCATATGGTAACTTTATTAGACCAAACATCAAACACATCCACAGGAAATACATATTTACCTTCACCTAGTGAATCTCCATTTCAGGATCTAGATGGTAATCCAGGACCACCATCTCAATTACCAACAACACAAGCGTCTCAAAAACATATAGATTCTTTACAAAATGTACCAGGGGGTTCACAAAATTCACCTTTTCAAGATTTAGATGGTAATCCAGGACCTCAATTTGATAATGGAATGAGTTCAACTTTACATGAAGATTCACTTTCACAAGTACCTGGGGGTACAGAAAATTCACCACACCAAGATTTAGATGGTATACCTGATCCTAATTTTAATAGATTAAATGGTACATCAGATTCTCCTTTTGGGCCTAAAGGAAGTGATCATATGGTAGATTTACTAAAAAATCAAGGAACTTTTAGCACAAACACAGGAGTAACATACCCTTCACCACAACAATCTACTCCTGAAACAGATATAGATGGTAATAATGGTCCTAGTTTTATGAATACTAATCAAATTCAAACTCAAATAACAAGTTTAGAAGACATATATGAAAGTACTATAAACCCGGGAGCAACTTACGGAGCAGGTCAACCAGGAGCTACATATCCTAATTTTAAACCATCAGAATTAGATTTAAATGGTGAAAAAGGTCCAGAATTTGATTTTAATCAAAATGGAACCCCAAATCCAACTCTACATGAAGATTTATTAGCAAATGTATACAATAGTACTATAAATCCAGGAACAAATTATGGAGCAGGTCAACCAGGAGGAACTTGGCCTAATGTACAACCTTCTCCAATATCCCCAGGGGGATTACAAGATTTAGATGGTATAACTCCATCAAGTTACGTTCACCCATCATAATAAATAAAAATGGCACTAAAAAAACTCCTTACAGACTTAAGTGAGGGCAATTCATTAGATACTGCCTTAAGTGCTTATCCTAACCATAATACTCCTTCTACTTCGGGAGGTTTTAATTATGGTACTTCTACTACTAGGATATTTGATGGTAAAACCTTTAGACAAAAATCTTTTGAATTTGGTAAAGGAAGAACCTCAGACCAACCAGGAGGGGGATTTAGTAATGAACCTTATTTATATAGTGGTAAATTATCAGCTGACCAATTACCAGATGTTCCTAATCCAGGAGACGAATCTTTATTAAATAAAATAGGAAACACAGTAGATAGTGCTACAGATGGTTTAATTAGAGGGGGATTAATTACTGCTATTAAAAGATCAGGACAAGATCTATTAAGAATAGGAAAATGGGCATTTGATGCTCCAAAAGGACCAGCTTGGTTAATAACCCAAACAGGTTTACAAAGATCAAATCCAAAAATACAGGAAAAAGGAGCAACAATATTAGGTATAGATTTAGGGGGAAATAGTAGAACATATAATCCTTTAGGATTAAATACTTTAGCCCAAACATTAGTCAATTTTACTGGGTTTCATGTAAATAGAGCAGGAGCTTTACCACTAGGACCTACAAATTATAGATCAGAAATAGGATATAATTATGTTGCTAATGATAGAAAATATGAAACAATGGTAAAAGAACTTGCAGATGATAATCTATCTGGAGATTTTAATACTGGTTATTTCAAAGCAAATAGAATGCTTCATTTGCACCTTATGAATACAGAAAATATTGGTGGTGATGGAGCTGCCCCTAATAATGTTCTTACTGAATATAGCGGAGGACCTCACTCAATATATGGTATAGGTAAGACTACACTTCTAAGATATGAACATACTACAGGACCAGATTCTAAATATCAAAAATTAGTAGGTTTAGAAATAGCAAAACCTAACTATAATGCAGGAATAAGTGGTGGATATACTCCTTACGTTATTACTAAAGAAGAAGGTGGGGCATTATTTGATAAAAGAAATAGATTAACAGAAGTAGATAAAGAAGGACAAAGAGTTATTTATAAAAATACTGATTTTGATATAAGCGGAAATTATACAACTAAAGATGGAAGTATAACAGATTTTAGAAAATTTAAAAAATCAGGATTTACAGATTATCAAAAAACAACTACTAATGGGAAGAAATTTAATAGAGAACAAAGAGTAAATTTAGGTAGCCCAGGAAAACAAATAACTAGGGGAATAGACAAAGAAACAGGGGAAATGATATATAATGTATATAGTCCCGAAACTGTAGATAAAATAAATGCTTTAGATATTATTAGAACTAAAGGAGATTTTGTAGATCAGCGTTTTAGAGATCTTATAAGATTTAGAATAGAAGCTATAGATTCAGATAGACCTGAAGAAGCGGACACTATGTTATTTAGAGCCTTTTTAGATAATTTTGCTGATAGTTATAATGCTTCCCATAATAAATTTAAATATAATGGTAGAGGGGAAGAGTTTTACACTTATAATTCATTTAAAAGAACATTAAGTTTTAGTTTTAAAATAGCAGCCCAATCTAGATGGGAAATGATGCCTTTATATAGAAAATTAAATTTCTTAGTAAGTAATGTAGCTCCAGAATATAAAGTAACTAGGATGAGAACTCCTTATATTAGATTAACAATAGGATCTATGATAGATAGAACTCCAGGAATATTAAATAATGTTTCTTTAAAATGGAGAAAAGATTATCCTTGGGAAATAGCTATTGATAGTCCTGAAAATGGACAAGATAAAGAAATGATGGTATTACCCCATGTATTAGATGTATCATGTAAATTTACTCCAATTCATAACTTCTTACCACAAAAATCTATTACTAGATCACCATTTATTATGTCTCATCATAATAATAGAGCATTAAATCAAGAACAAAAGTGGTACACAGCAGGAGCTGCGGGTGCTGAATATGATGACGATACTAAATCATATAAATCAAAAGGCACATTAGATGAAGCCTTAACAGAAGCAAGTGTTGAAGGTTTAAGAAAAAGAACCTTAGAGGATGATAGTTTAAAACTTCCTAATTATGATGAAGCTTTAAAATCACCAGAAACAGGAAATAAAGAATACGGAAAAAAAGAAGAAGAACAAGAAACTACAGGAACAGGAGCAGACCAAGGTGGATCAGCAGGAAATGACAATGCAGGAACTACAGGAGACGCTACATCTAATAACTCATCAACAACAGATCCTTCTACAACAGGTGCAGGTGCAGCAGCACAAGGTACTACAGGAGGTAGTGGGGATGAAAAAGGAGCTAGTGATGGTTCAGATTCATCTTCAAATCAAAGTGATTCAAAAGACACAAACCCATATCGTGGAACAATGAATTCTAAACTTCAAAAGACATCTAATGATGGAAGCAGAGAAACTAAATTTACAGTTCAAGGAAAATCTATAGATGATTTACAAGATGGAGATAGAGTATTTAGTATGGTTATTGGTCCAGGAAGATTAGGAGGGGGTAGTTGTAGAGTAGATTTCTTCTTCCATGAATATCCTAATGATGGAAGAAGATATGTGTCTCATGGTATAAAAGTAGATGGAACATTAATAGGAGGAAGTTGGGCAGAGTATGATTATGAAACATATGGAATAGAAGGAATGAGATCAATGAACCAAGAAGATGCAAGAGATACTGTAATGAGGTGGATGAAAATGAGAGCAAATGGAAAACAACCAATATTCCCATTACCAAAACCAATGACAAAAGAAAGCGAAATATCCTCAGCAACTTTTGTTGAAATACAAACAGCTGATGGTGATTATTAACAATTAAATTATGAATAGATTAAGAGGCATAGAAATAAAAAGAGATTCATCATCAAAGAAAAGATATTTTAAACATATAAAATATCCAGAAATACCTAAAAAAATAGATGATGTATATGTTATAGCTAAAGATGGAGATCGGTTAGATAATTTGGCTTACCAATTCTATAGTGATATAGATTTATGGTGGATTATAACTTTATCTAATCCAGATAAAATTAAAAGAGATTCTTTTTTTATTAAACCAGGCTTACAAATTAGAATCCCTACAGATATAGATCCAATTTTACAAGAATTTGAAAGAATAAACCAAAATAAGTCTATTTAATAATATGTCAATATTTAAAGAAAGTTTTAGAAATTTTGTTAGAAAACAACTACGTATAAGACAAGAAATCATCAAGTTTGGTAATGAGGGAGACGGTAGAATGGGTGGTCGTAAAGTAGACCTTGGTAATTTAGGGGGAGGATCAATATCAATACCTGAGGGAGCCTTTTATACAAATACAGTTGGTAGGGCTTGTGTACTTAGAATGTCATCAGGTGTAGATTTAAGACCAACTGCTGATTTTTTAGAAGGGGGAAAATTTGAAAAAATAGAAGACCTAACAGGACCTGGATTAGCTAAGAGATATATATTAGAAGGAGGAACTTTAATTAATATTCCTGGAGAATCAGATGGAAAAGTAACAATGACCTCAGGCGCAAGAAGAGGTTTCCCAGGAACAGCAGGAAAATTAAAAAGTGGAAAGCAAAGAAGTTTTGGATTCCCTTATGGGGATCCAGCTATAAGAGGAAATGCATCTTCAGATGGTTATGGTATAGTCCCAATGCCTGGTATAAAATCAGCAGATATACAAACAAAATCAGCTTATGGTTCTTTAAGAACAGCTAAGATAGAATTTCATTGCCATAATCAACGTCAATTAGAAGTATTAGAATTATTATATATGAGACCAGGATATCCTATTTTATTAGAATGGGGGTGGACAACATATATTAATAATGAAGGAAAAAGATCATCAGAATTCCCCACAGTATATGAGTTCTTTGAACCAGCAGTAACCCAAGCTATAATAAATAAAAAAATTATAGATAATAAAGAAAAAACAGGAGGTAATTATGATGGTTTATTAGGTTTCTGTAAAAACTTTAGTTATAAAGCAAGACCTGATGGGGGTTTTGACTGTAAAACAGAAATAGTAGCAGCAGGAGAAATAATAGAATCAATTAAACCCGCAAAAGTAGCTAAAGAAATAAAAAGACCAGGAGAGGGAAAACAAAAGGGAACTGATATAATTGAAGTAATCCTAATGAAAGTAAACACTATTGGGTTGATTGCAAAAGGTAATAAATTTGTACAGAACCATTTTCTGTATCCTAAATCATTTAAAAATCATTATCAAGAGTTAGTAAATAAACATACAGAAGATATAAGAGTACCTTTAGGTTTATCTACAGATTCAGAGGTATTTCCACTTATTATTCCTAAACACAGAAAATTTGAATGTGCTGGGGCGTGGAATTTTGATGACGATTTTGAAGCAACTTATATAAGATGGGATGCTTTATGTCAATTATTTAATTTTCATTTTATTCCTCTTTGTCCTAAAGAAGGCAAAGATGGGGTAAGAGAACCATTATTTATATTAACTACTGATATAGCTATAGGAGAGGGTAATGAAAAAAAAGTAGTACCTTTAGAATATGCTACTGTACCAAATCCTTTAAAAGGAACAAAAGCAAAATTTGATTTTGTAACTAATGTTTTAGATATATCTTTAGACCCTACTGTTTGTATATTACCACATCAAATGAGACAAGTAGCAGGGTCTGTTAATATAGGTAAAGGATTTGCTGTTTCTTTTTTAAGCCCCCTTCTTCTTGCTGCTTGTATTTGGGGAGATCATGATTTTATGTACGATTATGAATTAACACCAGAAGTAGAAGAAAGGCAAATAGGAATGATATATCTTAATGTTGAAAAATTATTACATACACATAGACAAATGATGTATAATGATGATAATTCTTATAATGAAGATTATAACTTATATGATTTTATACAAAAAATATGGGATGATGTAAATGATGCTTGTGCGGGGATGCATGACTTTAAATTGTCTATAGATCATGAAAGACCTAATTTAGTTAGAGTAATTGATAATGTATTTGCAGGGGGAACAACTTTAAATGCACAAAGTGATATAGTAACTTTAAATATCCAAAGTAATGACAGTGTAGTTAGAGATTTTTCATACCACACATCAATTCCTTCTGCTATGAGTGCTACTATAGCAGCATCCGCTCAAAACCCAGACAACCCAGATGATTTAGATCAAATGACTTTTGCAGCTATTAATAAAAATATAACAAATAGATTAGCACAACCTGTACAACCAAAACCTAAAGAAGCAATGCCTATAGAAGAACAAAATGGGCTAGCAGAACAATATGATGATGAAGTAACACTTTTTCAAGAAGGTATCGCAGAGTTAGAAGAATTTCAAAAAGAATTACTTACAAATAATGATTACCAAGAAATAACTGTTAAAACAGGAGAAAGAGACGAATCAGAAACTATTGATGAAAAAAAGAATGTATTAAGAGGAGTAATGGCAGCAGGAGAAAGTATATTAAGAAAACATCCAAAAACAGAAGGTGTATATGGTCCTTATAAAGGTCAAATAAGAGCAAAAGCAGTAGCTATGGCTAGATCTGCTATTATACCTTTAAAATTCAACGCAGAACTTGATGGTATTAGTGGAATAGTAATAGGAAATGTTTTTAAAATCCCAGATTCAAGATTACCAAGAGGATATAAAGATTGTGGTGTAGCTTTTGTAACTACAGGAGAAAGACAAAAAATAACAGCAGGACAAGATTGGACGACAAAAATTACAGGTCAAATGATGATATTAGATGATCCTTCAGTTAGACAAGATATAAGTGATTTATTTGATTATAATGACTTTAATGAAGAATTAGGAGTTAATTACTTAGAGGAAGAAGAATATGATTGGGGAGCTTACCAAGGTACAGTTACTACAAAACAAAAAGAAATACCAGGATGTATAGAAGAACTTAAAAAAGGAAACGCTGTATATTTAAAAGAATTAGATGACAGAATACATTTAAGGTCTTCACCAAAAGTAAGTAATCATGAAATGGTAAGTAGAGATGATAATATAATGGGTACTTTTGATAGGAATTGTGGTGGATTATATTTAGGTACAGTAGTAGATGTAGTAAACCAATCAACTTTAAATGGTTTTAAAACTGATAATGATAAAGATTCTCCTAGTTTTGGTATGTTAGTTGATGATCAAGGTAATCCACCAGATGTTACTAGAAATGATTCTGTTCCTTGGTATTATATTGAATTTGATTACAAAAGTAAAGCATTAAGAGAATTTTTCAGATTAGGTAAAGGACCTAATGCTAGCGGAGAATATGGATATTACGCTGACGATTGGGAAGATTGGTATACAGATGTAGCTAACCTTCGTTCAGCTGAATGGCATGATGAAAGATGGGAATCAGGAAATTATAACGCAGGAACAGGGGGTGGTAATAACAAAACAGACGATATAAAAGGAGCAGCTCGTGGATATCTTAGAGTAGATGTAATAAGTCCTAATCCAATGCCTCCTGCACCTGGTAATGCATCAACAACTACAAATGTAGAAGACTTCGCACCACATGCATTAGAATTTTATACTGATGATTTGGGATGGAATGATTATAATGCATTAATGAAAAAGACAATAAAATTTAAAGGAGCAGATTTAAAAAAGGGTTATGTATATGGGACTGATGATAAAACTGATGGATTAGTTGATCTTTTATATGATTATAAACTCAACCATTATGTAGATGAGGATTATGAAATATTAAAGAAAAATTATGAAAAACATAAAGATAATCCAAAAAATGCTAAATGTCAACCTCCTAAAGAAGATTAATAATGGCTTATATACCTAAATCCAGAGTACAAATATTAGAATGCACCGCAGAAGGGCTTCTAGAAGAAAAACTAACAGGAAAATACTATGTTGGTAAATATATTTTATTAGCTAATGGCCTTAAGTACGCGGGAACTAACCCTCATAAATTAGGAATTGAACTTATAGCACCCCTCCCACAAACAGATTCTAAAATACCTCATCATCCCCTTAATAGAAAATTTTCAAAACTAAAACCAAGAAAGAAAAGAACCTTACTTAAACATAAATCTATTCCTGTAACCAGAGTATCTCCTACACCAGAAGATTATGAAAAATTTAAATATGTTAGATATTTTGCAAAAAGAGTAAATTCAAATTTTGGTTATTTCGAAATATCAAAAGAAACATATTTAGATTTAAAAAATGAAAAACCACATTATGATTTTCGTTTATACGAATGTGGAAAAATTAATTGGGTTTTAAGGGGAGACACAGCATCTATAAATAAACATACATTATCTCTTAAAGAACAAATACATCCTGGATTATCTGTATTATTTAGAAATTTAAATGAATTTAGGTCAGCTGATCCTTTACCATTAAAAGATGAAATCCATTATGATATAAAGGATCCAGATTCAAAATCTGATAGCTTAGAAGAAGCAGAAAAGTTTACTATTGAAAGATTATCAATACCTAAAGATCCCTTACAACTAATAAATCCTTTTAATTATACTAAATATAATATTGAGGGTAGAAAATATTTAGATGGTATTCCTATTGATAATAATTTACCCCCAAATTATGGTCTTCCTCCAGGGGATCCAGAAGTAATAGCTGAAGAGCAAAAATGTTTAAATTGTGTTTATTATAATCCAAATGGAAGAAATTGTACATTTTGGGAAGCTAAAGCAAACCCTGCATATTGGTGTAAATCATATCAACCTTATAGTTCTGACGTATATGAAGAAAAAAGACTAATACAATTTGATGAAAATATATTTTTCGACCCAGATGAAGAACCAACAACAGATTCCTCTAAAGATGTATTAACAGGTTATACTTCTCCTGGTGGAGGGGGTGGTTATTAGAAATCCTTTTATTACATTGATAAGGTATGTTCTAT
>CEUI01020823.1_pt1 | contig 12621 bp, 9 predicted proteins | sample 531411 | NCBI WGS metagenome assembly CEUI01 (sample SAMEA2622841, study PRJEB7988) | marine metagenome | isolation source: saline water (ENVO:00002010), including
AGAAATATCCATTCGATTTAACCTATCAGCTACCCATATAGCATCTCTAATTTCATCTTTTTCTAATTCTAATTGTCTTTGAACATGCTTGTCTGCAAACTTAATATGAGATTCGGTAAATTTATCAAGAGATGCTAGAATCTCTGGTAAATCTTTACTAGTTTCTTGATTGAGACCTGACAATGCTTTACGAGTAGCTTCAACACCTTCCATAATAGCATTATTAGCCTGAAAATTCCTCTCTATAGAGTTTAACGCCTTTTTGTAGGCATCAACATTAGATTGGGTAACTGGACTGCTATACAGCCAATTACTCTCTATATCTTCAATACTACGCTTTAAATTCTCGAACTGAGATTGATCAGTAAAATTCTGAGCATCTGTTGTCAATACTTGAAGCGAATCTAATACTGCTTTTTCATTTTCGGCAACAAATCTATTACTGATATTATCTAAAGCAGTAAGCATTTTGTCTAAAGACTGACTTGAGTAGTCTGGAACTTGTTTTCTAAAATCTCTTAACCTCATAAATATTTACTTTCTTTTAAATTTTTTCAAAATCAACTTCTAAGGCATTTCACCTGTATCGAAATAAGCCTGTCTTTGCTCATCAGTCAAGCTCTCCCAGTATTCCTGGCCACGATCTCCATAAAAATTCCAAAATAGACCTACTTTCTGTCTATTAGTCTTATTATCCCAATCATCAGTCAAAGCCTCCCATTCAGCCCAATCAGCATCATCCCAATCTTCGGTCCTATCCTCGAAGTCATCGTAAATCCCGACATACTGATTAGAGATATCTCCTGGTTTATCTAGAAAATCCCAATTCTCATCAAGCCAATATGTGACACCCAAATCTCCAAATTCAGATAAATCTGTATCTCCACCCATTTTCAAAGTCATCCAAGGACTCCACTCACCATATTCTTCTCTGAAAGCGTCTTGATCTAAGCCAGTACCTGTTAGAAATAGATAATTCATAATATTTACATCAAGGTCTTCTTTACTATAATCATGCAAATCCCAACCTCCTTCGATAGTTCCCATGTATTCGCCACCTATAGATCCAACAACATCAAGTCCAACCCCTGGTTCTCCGTGAAACGGTAGATTGATTAAAGGACCATATCTTCTTACTTCCTCTGGATTTCTCCATGTCCTATATTGACTTTGTATACCATAGTCATCAGGGTTGGCTAACATATCTTCATATAATTCAGCATTTTCTAACTTCCAAGAATCAAAATTATCAGCAAAATCTGCATACATATTTTCCATTATTTCATACTCTTCTCCGCCTTTTTCAAACGCTTCTAATCTTTCTGATGCAGTTCCATATACATGCTCCCCTGTAGCTTGAATTTGCCCAGCAGTCATTACTTGGTCGGCTTGCCAATCTTCATATACTTTTATTTTATCTGCAACTAAGTTTAAAGCTAATGTCTCTTTTTTTTGTTCAGCGTTCAATAAACTAGTATTGTATTGAGCATCTTTTGCAGCATTTGATTTTAATAATGCATTATCATAATCAGAAATAGCGCTATCTTTTGCTTTATTATAATCTCTTATTGACATTGCTTTAGTAAGATTAGCCTTTTGCAAATCTGCTTTAACAGAATCTAAGGCAACTTCTTTTCTTTTATCATACGTTCCAGATCTTAATCCAGATTGACCTATTAAACTATCAATTTGACTCATAGTTTGCAAAGCTTGAAGTCTTAACTGAGCTTTTTGCTGATCTTGTTGAGTTAATGTATTATCCATTCTCATCTCAGCATCTCTAATTTTTTTATCACGTTGCTCGCCCAATATTTCTTCATCTAATTTTCGACTTCTTTTATCTTGAGATAACTCAAGGTCAATTTTATCATCAAGATTTTCCATACTAAGTGCAGCAATTTGATCTGCTCTTTCCCATTCTCTTGGATCAAAAGCAAAAATTTGACTACCAAGCAATGTACTTTCAAGAGATTGTGGAGTTCTATATCCAGGTTTGGCAAAAGGATCCTTCCATCCGCCTCCACCAGGAAGAGTAGCAAAAGGATCAAATATTAAATCTTGAAACCATTGAGGATTTTCATATTCTCTAAAGATTGATGAAAAAGCATCACCTAAAGGCCCAGGTACATTAATTACACCAGATCCTTGTAGTTCTGTTGGTGTATATGCTGTATTGTTCGTTGCCATAATCAATCAATCCTTTTTATATTTATTATTTGTTTCATTACTCGTACATATCCGTTAAGTCTGGTCGGCCCATTCTAATTCCATGCGATATGGCTTCTTTATGTTTCGACTTGCCACCCTTACCCTGATCGGCCATAGTGCTTCCACCCCACTCCTCTTCAGGAACACATTGCCCTGCAAAGAAACTGCTACCACCTTCCCACAACATTCCATCAGGGCATTGACCAGGACCAGATGGAGCGCCAGTATAATCATCATAAAGATCAAATGCTTGCATATTTTCATAGCACTGTTCTTCACTTCCTCCTGCATCCATACAGTTTTGAATCCAATCGCTTAGAAGATCCTGCTCAGGTTCATATTGTGCGCATTCCTCAGCACTCCCTCCAGCTTGCTCGCAACATAATTGTGGGCTAGCACCATATCCTAGACAATCATCAAAGTAATTTTGGTCTATAGGACCTTGATTTTCACACATTCCAGTAGAAGGATTCCATATAGAGCCTTCTGAACATCCTCCTACAGTATCGTCTATAATAATATCATCACCATCGCCACCAGGATCTGCGCTAAAATCTCCGCCAAGGTCAAAATCAAACCCAGAACCTCCAGAAAGGTCATACTGGCTTGATATATCAGTCATTGTATCTATTATATCCGATACCCAATCACTATAAAAACCTTCCATGTCACTTTGGAATTGAGATTCCCACAGCTCTAAGTTACCTTGCATCTCCTGGATTTGTAAATTCCATTCATCTAAATAATCCATAGTAGCTTGCTCTGTGCTAGATGAAAATTGAGTATCTAAATCAGCTAATGCTTGATCGCTCATCTCAACTACTGTTGATGCTGAGGTAGTATATCCACCAAGACCAGTTGCAGTAGCTTGCATTGCCGATTCCATCCCTCTTGAGGCAAAACCTGACCTACCTGCTTGCCTTCTTAAATCAGTTAGGCTGGCAACCGCTGCAGATTCTGCACTTCGTCTTTGTCCTAAAATATCTCTTAATTGATCTGCTTTATTTTGTTGAATATCAGCCATTCCTTCTTCATAACCACCAAGCAATTCTGATATAGAGCTATGATATGCATCTAAATTTATTTGTTCCCATAAATTATAATTTTCCCACATTTGAGCTTCTTGACTGGCATAATATTGTTGTTGAGCTACAATATCATTCATGTATCCGCCAAAAACATCACTATCAAATTGATCTACAAAATCTTGATTCATAAACCAATTGACAGCCGTTTGATCTCCTCCATACCCTTGTTGGGCCAGCCATTCAGCAATCTGATAACCTTGTACATTCCCAGGATTTTCCCAAGGACCTCCAGTATATGTATATTCCCAAGGATTTGTTTGCATTCCTTCAAACAAACCTGATGTATCAGTCTGTGTAGCTAAATCTCCACCAGGACCAGGACCTGAATCTAAAAATATACCTGATTCTGTTAAATACTCTAACCAATCAAAATCTTCACCAAATTCGTCTGCAAATGGCAACATTGTCTCTGATCCATACAATGTAGTGGCCGTCCAATCGGCTCCAGATTCAGTAACGTCAGCTTCTACGCCTTCATATAAATCACTTAATGGCATTACTCACCTTGCTCCCATACTTTATTATCAACAATATATTGTTTCCATAAATTCTCAGTTTCTGGCAATTCGTAAGTAAACTGCCCAATTCCAGATCCTGAGGTATACTTGTCATATCCTTCTGAAGCTGGTGATAAAGCTTCTTTTGCAATGCTTTGAGCATATTCCGATTCAGGAAATGCAGCACCCCAAAGGCTATCTAAGGCTGCAAGACCTACTTTAGTAGAAGCCCAGTCCAGAACTTCTGCCCCTAAATCCATAGCGTAATCTAAACCTTCTTTTCCATAAAAAGATTCCTGCCAATCTTCATAAGTTTCAAAGCTTTGATCCAGCTTACTCTCTAAACTTTCCTCCCACTCAGAAGCACCCATATCTGGATACTTATAAGCTAATTCACTAAGCTTTACATCATAGGACTCTAGTTCAGCTGCTTTTGCTTTTAATTCTTCTTCTAATGTACTTTGAATAATTTCAGTATCATATGCATAATCTGCAGCAGTTGATAATACTCCCGAACCTAAACTGCAACCCGATATTGCACCAGCAATACCACCGCCAGACATAGCGCCTATAATGCTACCAGCAACACAACCAACCGTAGAACCAAAATTATTTATTTGTTGACGCTCCTGGGTAACATCTGTAGTTAAATCATCAAGTTCATTCTGAAGTTCGTCAATTTCTCTTAAAACTCTACTTTTTTCTCTACGCAATTCATTCTGTGCCGCTGATTTTTGAGCGGCTCTATACGCCTGTTTATACGCTTGATTTAGTCTATTACTCATAATTTGCTCCAAGAAATCCTTGCAATTTAATATTATCCTCTCCACAAATGCAACACTTTATTAATTTCATGCAATATCTCACTTTTTAAAAATTAGCTCCAAAAAATATTGAATTACCTGTATCTGTACCACTAGCCTCTCCTCCTCCTTCATCTTCTCCATCTGATTCTGCATAAGTACCACTTGAAGCCCAGCCTTGCATATGACTCCAATCTTCAACTCCAAATGATGTGCTTACATCACTTGACATTTTGCATACATAAACTCCACGATTATGCCATTCATATCTAGCAAAGCCCGTAGTCACATTTGCAGAAAACCATAATCGTAATGTCGCGCTAGAAGCAGTTTTCGATCCGTTTGTACCAAATCTCATTGAACATCTTGCTACATACGATGATCCAAAAGCTGCATAATTTCCTACTGTAAAAATTGCGCCAGTATCTAGCTGAAAGGCTGCATCTTCTGCATTTCTATCATCTACTGTATCTGATTGTGAGGTGGTACCAGCTGTTCTGTACCAAGTATCATCTAAGTTTCCACTCGAATCTGCTGAATGTGTTTCGCTAGTCCCATCTGTATAAGTTACAGTTAGCAAAGGTCTGTATGACGATGTTGAATTTTCCATCGAACCAACTGTTCCACCATCAGTGTTAAAAAACCCACCTGTTGTTGTAGGAGTATGTAGCTTATCTCCATCTTCTATAAAATCATTTTCATATACAAGCATCAATATTAATTCATTATTTGCATTAATATCAGTTATTGCAGTTGAATTGACTGATTTGGTTATCGTTCCACCAGTACCATCAGGTTCAAATTTGGTTGTATATTGAACTACTGCCATCAAAAACTCCAATTAGATTCATCAGGATAGTGTTCTTTAAATGTTGATTTTAATTCTGATAATGCTATATTATCAATTAATTTCATCATTTCTGTAAAATAATCTTCCATTGTCTTATTGGAATCATCTCCAAACCAATCTTTAATATGTCTTTGTTCTATATCATTCATTATGGTGTCGCAAATGCCAACGAACAAACTCCATAACATTGTTGTTCTGTTGCATCCCAATAAAATGAGCAAATATCTACTCCGTTATTTGTAAAAGCTGGAACACTTCCTCCCGCCCACATAACATCTGTAGTACTAGCAGCGGTTTCATCTGATTCCCAAACTTTCCAAGCAGTTACATCGTGATCGCCATTTGTACTTGTTACTAAAGTAAAGTTGCCTGATACGGGTGGAAAAATTAAATTCATTTGAGCAATATCTCCAGTCATCTCTAATCTAAATTTATTACTTACTCTAAAATCGATATCTGTATCATCTGTGCCACCTGTACCTTTTACATCTGTCGTGCTAAATGTCTGCTCTCTTCTTGTAAAGCCAGCTGCACAATTTTCAAAATCAAATGTATTTCCATCAGCACCATTTTCAGTTAACTTTATTAAATTATCATTTCCAACATAAAGATCTAAAACATCACTTGTAGTGTTAAAATAAGTATCTCCTCCTACGCCATCAATATAAAGTTTACCAGTAGCATAAAAATCAGTAGTTGCGCTAATGTACCCTGTTCCATCAGCATTTCCAACTACGACCACTCCATGATTATTTCCAGCAGCTTTTACGCGTAAATTAAATTTTCCACCCTCTGATCCATCCGTAATACTATTTGCTTGACCAGAAAGCCAGGCATAAGTAGTTTGATTTCCTGCATCATCATTGCTTTGAAAGTTAATAATTCCAAAATCCTGACCAACAGCAGGGTTAGCATCATTGTGATATAAATTAAGCCAAGGCCCATTAGTATTATTTTGTGCATTTTCAAGATAAAATTGAGGAAAATATGCTTTTTCTGAATTTTTGAATTTTATTGTGCCCTGTTCCCCAAATATTATACTTGCGTCTTCGCCTCTAGTGCTAAACATTAAACCCTGTTCCGCTTCATCATAAGCTGCGTCAAAACGTGTAGATTTTATAGTCCAAGGAAAAATATTTATCTCCCCTTTTTCTTTAATTTTAACCCTTCCAGCTTTATCTATCGTACTAATTTTTTCATTATTATGTTGATATTGCTGGTCTGCGTCAACACCTCCAAGCTTATTTAAATTGCCTTGACCAACTAAATACCAAGTACCACCATGCTTTGCAAATAATTTTAGTCCAGACTTAGTTAACCCAAGATATAAATCTCCAGTAACTCCTTCAGCATTTCTAGGTCTACCCGAACCAGTCCTTACTCTAGCACTTTTTGAATGTTGTAATTTTCTAGTAGATTTTATCAACTTATCTTCCTACGTCTAAAGATCTATATGCCACACTAATATCATTCAACTCAAACCCATAACCTCCAGGCAACCCAGTAATACGAAATTGAATAGTTCTTATATTTTTATGGTAGCTAGACACAGAAGAACCCACCATGGTAGTCCCAATTTGAAATACTGCACTCTGCCAGGGCAAGCTATTATTGCTATTTTCAGCGCTAAACACTATATTAGCAGACCCTACTCCTGAAGTTTGTTTGATAGACTGAGCTGAAGGAGAAGCATTACCTTTTTGATTACTTCCTCCCGATGGAAATGAAGATAAATTAAAACCACTATTAGACAAAACTAATGGATATTCTATATTTCCGTTAATAATTGCAGTCGCAGAAATAGTCCCTGAATATTTATAGGTAACCATCACATTATAAACAACTTTCTTAGTATAAAGGTCGTCATCTAAAACAAGGTCTCTAGTTATAACTTGTGCTGGATAAATGCTAGACATGCAATGAGATGTATTAGCTTCGCTAACCTTATTATTAAATTGTTTAAATTTAAGCCCAGTAACGACATAAGTACCAGCAACAAGATCTTGAAATAAATCTGAAGAATTTGCAATCATATGTTGAGAGCGAACTGTTATTATTTTATTTGAATCGGCTATACCCATTCCGTTAGATGTAATTGTAGGATAACCTGCATCAATATGGCCCGTTGGACCTGAATAATCATCTTCATCGAGCGAAACAAAAGCTGTCCCACTAATACTTTCATAATCAGGCATATCTCCTGCCATATTAGGCTTCCAGTTATCAGCATCATTGCTTGGAACTCTTATATAATATGATCCATCTGCTCCTGAAAAACTTGCGTCAGCATAGGTCAAACCACTGTTAATAAGTATTGTTGTAGCTCCAGAATCATAAGAAGAGCTTAAAACAATATGATGATCAACACCATTGGCATAAACATCAGCATTCACAGTCCATGCGTTAGCTCCTGAAGTATCATTACCAAGACCCCACATCCAAAATTGAACCCCATTTTGAAACACTTTAGTATAATCTCCTCCGAATATTTTAATAGTAGTTGCATTTATTCGGCGCACAACATTCAATTTATACCAATCTACAGTACCTGAAAAAGCGATAGCATTTCCTGTGCTTGTAAAATTTTGATAATCTCTAGATACAACAACAGCGGTTCCCGATATACTAGTTATTTTCATAGCTTCATACGTTGTGCCTTGCCTTGCAAGTAAAATCTCCCCTACATTAAGATTTTCTACTATCTGGGATAAATCAAGCCCAGTAGCCAAAGTAACGCTAAAAGGTGAAGTTAGATCTGAAGCAATACTTCCTGTAGTTTGAACAAATAATCCATTTGACGCAAACAAACCTCTTGCTCCAGGAATGCTAAGCGTATGAGTATCAAACCAAGGAGTGATCCCCGTAGGTCTATCTCTATACGCTCTTTTTAAATTTGCATCGAAATTATTTTGTATAAGATATTCAAATGATGTTGAGTTTGCAACATAAGATAAAGAATAACTGTGATTATCTTGACCTTTAACTGACAAAAGATACTCTACGAAATTATCTCTATTATCATGTCTTTTAGGAAAAAAAAGTAATTCCTGCTTTCTTCCCTTTCTGCCAAGAATGCTTTCACCAATAGTAGCAAAAGCAGAAGGTCCAGCAACACTAACATCATTAAATGTAGTCCAATGAGTCAGTGCATTAAAATCGGTAGTATTATTATTATGACCAGATAACTGGATTACAGTTAGAGTTCTATAATCTTCTTCTGATTCATCTCCATGTATAGGGTCATAGCGGTGTTGAACTACATTATCTATAATCAAACTCTTATTGTTAGAAGCTTTTCCTGTATTCGAAAAAGTATATTTTTTGCCTGCAACAAATTTACCTGCATGTGCTCCTGGAATCAATATGATACATTGGTCCTGACTAACCTTGAGCCAAATCATAGAAGGTAAGGTTATAGTAGCATCTCCAGTATAAAGACCATTAGGCGTTCCATCAGAATTATAGTATGTTTTTAAAACACTCCCGTTATCTACGCTACCACCAGTAGCCTCACCACTACCATCTTCTTTTGGAGCGGCTGCATAAAAAAGATACATATTATTAGAATTAGCATACCAAGGGCTATCATATTCGAACTGAGATTGGACAGGATCGCAATCTCCTCCAAAATCATGCGGGACATTAAAAGGAGATACTGAATGCGCAATAGTATTTCCACCTGGATGAAACTGAGATGCGCTAGCTGATTTATAGCTTTCGTAATTAGTAGCAAACTCCTTAGACCATAAATCTATAACTACTTCGCTTGCAGTAGTGGTATCAGCAAAGGTATAATTTCCCGAAGCTTTATTTATTTTAATCCTAGGCTCATCATCTTCATTAGTGTCGAGCGTGTTTCCCCCTAAATGCGTCGGCATATAGCCACCAAACATAAAAGCAAACTGAGCTATAGAATGTATTACATCATGAGCAAATCTTTTAGGACCACTACTCCAGTGCAAATGCATACAATGATCAAATGGGGTATTTGTATCACTAAAATTTGTTCCCTCAAGATAAGTAAGCCCAACTCCCTCTCCAGCCCCAGATAGATCATTATAATAAAAACTAACGTCACCTGGGTCACTGACTAAAGGAGAAATTGTAAAGGCAGTATCTGTTATTGGAGCTCCCATAGTATCGCCTGCAAGATTATTGCCAGTACTCCAAGATAAACTTTTACCAGTATAATCCAATAAATGTTTTCCAACTAATGAAATTATTAAATTTTCACCGCTTACATCGACTGAAAACCCTTCTGGAGTATAGCTTTCAATCTCCTCTACTAAGTGTTGTGCAAAAGTAATATCTCCACTTGTTCCGTCAGGATAATTTGTAATCTCCATAATTGGAGTTGTGCCTATTAGTAACTGACTTCCGTTTGCATTTGCCTGAATTTCGCTACTATTAATAGCATTGACTACCCAAATTTCAGGAGAGGAAGGTTGAGATGATTTATATTCCACCATTCCAAACTTTTCGGAGCTTTCATTAACAGGTGATGCATAAAGCAAAGTATTATCATAATTAGTGATAATATTTGATTTGATTAGAGGAGTAACTCTATCTAAACCCCTAGACCATCCTTCATTTACCATATCGTATACTAATATATCTCCAGTACTATCTGAAGAACTAGGATCTCTAAATATAACAATATGCTTTTTTTGAGGAATATACCCTATCATCGCATTGTTATTTACAAATTGAGAGAAGGAAGGGAATTTGTTTTGACTATTAATAGACAATTCATCATTCTCTCCAATCTTACCAGCTATTAAATTTACAATCTCTTCTCCGTTATAAAAATAACATCCATTATTATTCACCCAAACTACCCCATCGGAAATTTTTGTTGCTTGATACGGATGATTAATACCCATAAAATTATGTTCAGATTCAATAAATTCTAAATCTTCAGAGATATTAATAATGTATAATTTATTTTTCTTAAATTGTAACAATCTATCTGAATACTCTAATAATAAGACAATATGATCCCCATCGTTGCTACCTATCTCTAAATTATTTTCATCAGGAAATATATCGTATTTATCAACTGGAGAAACAATCATCAAATCATTATTAACAAATGAACTATGCTTCTTTATCGCTGGCTGTAACCAAGTTGCATTTTGACCACCATTAATATCGTCACTTGCAACATTATGTATGTCAAATTTATATCTTCTTAAATTTCCAGCATAGCAACGTCTATTAGTAATAACTGATGTTTTAGCATTGCATGCCATACTTTCAGTATCAGAACGAAATCCATTTCTCATAGAATAAGTAATAACTGGAGTTTTATGTATTTTTAAAGCAGTGGTATTAAAAATAACGCCGTCTGTAGGGCTCCAGGTAAATGCTTCGGTAAATTTTCCGTCACTATTAGTTAATCTAGGAGGATCGGTCTCTGAACTTCCCCAATAAAATTCTGCTAAGAAATAAGGATCATCATATAATCCAGCATCATCTCCTGTTAAATATATATTGCATCCGATCATACGTGGATCAAATCCATTTTCATGACCCCCTGTGCATACAAATACCTGTAAAGTAATATATTCTCCATCACCTGTTTGCGTTAAATGAAAGTCAGTATTCCATGATGATACTGAAGATTCCTGTCCTCCTTCATAAACAAACGAAACTCCAAAATTATAATCTCCAGCTAACCAGTCAGAATCAGCCTCAGATGCACCTGAGTCCTGAACTCTAATTCCTATATTTCCTGGAGACATATTACTTGCACTAAAAGCTTCGTCAATCCCTGTTGCATGCTGATATACAAGATTATAACCTCTGTTAGCCTCGCTACTATACGTACTAACAGCAGAGTCAACTGTTGGAGGATATATAAAACTATCTAACCCTTCAGTGCCATTAGTAATCCATCCTTTATAATCTCCAGTAGTATTAACCTCTGCATTAGCTACTCCACTTCCCGCAAACCAACTTTTATTCATAAATTTAAAATATCTAGTCGCAAAATTAGAGTTAAGAAAGTTAATATTATCATCGTCATCACTGTTAAGATTGTCGTAATTAGCATCTGTAACTCTCAAGCCTCCATCAACAGCCGAATAATAATATACTGGCCTAGTACCTCCCGATGCACCACCTAATGCCAATACATTTGAAGAATTACCAGTATCAAAAAAACTAATATTATTATTAGCTCCATACACTAATATAGCTGTTTCTACATCTGTCTGTCCTTCTATTTCATCAATATTCCCTGAAACTCTATTATCTGCTCTAAAACAGAAAAAACCATAACCAGGCACTATAGCATTAAGACCGTCAAAACTAGCATTTAAAGGATGCATTACATCTCTAGCCATTTGTCTTACTTTACCTTCGACATCAGTCATGACATTTAATGCATCTACCACAGCTCCTTCAGGTAAATCACGAGGATCTTGAATACTATTTGCACCAGTCTTAAATTGGTCTATTTTTGCAACTTTTTTTGGCACTTTTATTACCTCAGATTAAAGATTAAGTCTATTTTTTACTTTAGACCACATAGCGTCATCTAGTTTGTTTTTAGAAGAAGATACTAAATAGTCCCCTAAAACACCTAATATACCTTTTATTACAGATTCTGTCATAATATTCTTCATAACATATCCAACTGCTTTGCTAAATAATTTACCCATTTTTATTCCCTTTTATTAATCCTGTTATTATTTCTACTAATGATTGATAAGATTTAACAATCCCACGCATTTCTATTTGCATTTTTTTCTGTTGATCTATGAGCTTGATAATTATCATTTCTAGGCGTTTAAAATCCTGATCCAACTCCTCCATCAACTCGTTCTGAATAAAGGCGTTCTGACGCCAAATAAAGAAGCCAAAAGCACATGCTACGGCTACTGGTATCCCGAACTTTTCTATAATTGCAAATAAATCCATTATTTATTCCCATCTATCATTTCTCCCCATACACAACATTTACCGTTAATTATTTGTACTACATCTACCGTAAATTGTCCTCTGCCATAAAAATCTATTATAGCAAATGCATGGGCCCAATTTATTCGACGATTAGAAAGCCATTGATTAGCTTCCCCTCGCATATCTTTTAAACATCCTATACTCCAAGCAGACTTAGGTCCGTCCATATGAGTAGCAGACATTTGTTGTAAATCATGCCAATGTCCATA
>CEUI01007490.1_pt1 | contig 12570 bp, 13 predicted proteins | sample 531411 | NCBI WGS metagenome assembly CEUI01 (sample SAMEA2622841, study PRJEB7988) | marine metagenome | isolation source: saline water (ENVO:00002010), including
GTGGGCGAAGAACGTCACCAGCGCAATCAATTGCGGGGCAGCAAGAACCTGCGCACAAGTCCCAGGTCAGACGTTGAGATCAACATTGAAGGGTTTGCCGGGGAGGTCGCGTTTGCCCGCATGTTTGATTGCGAATTGGACACAGGTGAAGCGCTCCGGGTGCATGACACCACGCTGCATGATGTCACCGTCGATGTGAAGACGTTCAAGTGGGAGAAGTCAAACTTGCTGGTGCCCGCAAACAAGAAGCACAAGCAGTGTGAGATTTACGTTCAGATGCTGGGATCAATGCCGACCTATACCTTTGCAGGCTGGGCGACAAATCACGACGTCTTTGACCGGGAGCCGGAAAAGTATCCGCTTGAGCGACTGAATTTTGTGGTGAGGAAGCACGAATTGCGTCTGCCGGAAGAGCTATTTGGCATGCATCGCGACGAATTGCGCAAATTGGTTGAATAAATGCTGAATTGGCAAAAGCACCCGGTCCTGACTCCTCCCACTGCCAAGCAATTGGCGACGATGGACGCGGAAAAGGTGCTGGCTTTGCACACCCAGTATCACGCGGCAATCCGTAACGCGGCAGACGACCCGCTGAATTGCGGATTCCAGATGCCGCACTGGGACGCAGCGGATGAACTGATGACCGGGGAGGATGCAACCAACGAGTTGATTGTCCTGGGCGGGAACCGGTCTGGAAAAACGGTTTACGGTGCGCGAAGCATTATTCGCGCAGCGATTGAGAACGATGGCGCTCTGATTTTTGCGTTTTCGCAGAACGCAGAGGTAAGCGTTCGCCAGGTGCAAAACACGGTCTACGAGTGGTTGCCGCCTGAATTGCGCAAGACTTCGCGCAGCAAAAACCACTACGTCTCTTTTAAGAAAGCAACCGGGTTCTCAAATGCGCAGCTTATCCTGCCAAATGATTCCCAGATTGTCTTCAAGCATTACAGTCAGTTCCAGCAGGACCAATCAATCCTCGAGGGCGCTGAACTGGGGAGCTTCAATGAAAACTTTGTCAACTGGGGCGTCTGGTTGGACGAATATCTGCTTGGACCGGAACTGATCAACACGTTGCGGTTTCGTTTGGCGACCAGGAACGCAAAAATGCTCCTGACGTTTACGCCGATCTATGGATACACGGAAACGGTGCGGGAGTTTTTGCACCAGGCAAAGACTGTCGAGCAGGTGCCTGCCGAATTGTTAAAGAATGAACGTGTGCCAGTGATCCAGCGCAGCAAGAACAGGGACGCGAGCATTGTCTATTTTCACTCAATCAACAATCCGTTTGGAGGATACGAGCGCATTGCAAACGACCTGCAAAACCGCCCTCGGGATGAGATCCTGACCCGCGCCTACGGAGTGCCGGTGCGCTCCTCAACCACCGTCTTTCCAAACTTTTCTCGCGAAACAAACGTCGTCTCTCCTGAAAGCATACCGCAGAAAAACGTCACGCGGTATCAATTGATTGACCCTGGCGGCAGCAAGAACTGGTTTTGCGTGTGGGTTGCTGTCGATGCTTCTGGGACGTGGTGGGTGTACCGCGAATTTCCAGATGACGAGGACTGGGTTGAGCATCGCGAGGGCAAATACCGCCCGGGACCAGGGGCAAAAGGGCGAGGACTAGGCATTCGCGATTTTGTGAAGCTCTTCTACCAGTTGGAAGGAGGTGTCGTCACAGAACATTCTGATGGTCGTGTCACGTCAGACACCCGGGATCAGGGAGAAACGATTCACGAACGGATAATTGATCCGCGCATGTGCAAGATTCAGACACCCAGCAAAAACGGCGGAAGCGAAAGCATCCTGAGCAACCTGGACGACTTGGACTTTATTTGCCTGCCGTCTGCGTTTCCTGCTGGCGACCGGGGGCATGAGATTGAGCAGGGACTACAAGCGCTCAACAACCTGATGGCATACGACCGAAACCGGGAGATCGATAGCCTCAACCGTCCTCACTTCTATGTGTCGCAGAATTGCCGCAACTTGTTGCATTCGTTGGGCGAATACACAGGCGAAGAGGGGCTGAAGGAAGCGACCAAAGATCCGATTGATTGCATTCGGTATGGAGCAATTACCGGCATCTATCACATCGACGAGGCAGAATTGAACCCGAAATCCACCGGCACAATCAGTTACGGCTCGCCCCGTAGCGCACAACGCAAAGGAACAATTACATGGTAACGCAGGACAATTCGCAAGAGGCAGGTGACCAGGATCTCCAGCAAAAGGATGTCATGAAACTGATGAGTATTTCCGGTTCAACCATGAAAAAGATCAGGGACAAGCACTTGGCGTCTTCTGACTGGTATTACGACTCATCCCGACCCGGCAAAGCTCGCATTATGTACCGTCCGACTGGGGTTGCTAAGATAAAGGTACATCATGCTGCGGCGAAAGTGTTGCCACTAATGGTTCCACGCTTCTGCCGCGCAGTCGTTTTGAAATTTGCACAGAATCCAAAGGTTGTCATGGCACGGATCGAACTTCCAACGGGCGAATGGGTCAAAGGACCGGTTTTCGTCACGGAAAAGATCAAGCAATACTTGGTGCCAGGCAAACCCATGAAGGTTCAATTGATTGAGGATGAAAACGGAAACCGATCATACCGGCACGAAAAACTTTGTCCTTGAGCACTCAGACCGGTTTCTGAGCTGGGATTACGTCTACATGCGAGTCCGTCTCGCAGTTCTGGGGTCTGTCGAGGAGCGGACACTGGAAGACATAGGCACCAGCACCGGCAGGGATGCCAGGTGGGCATATAAGCTCATCAACAACGCAAAGAAACGGTTGGCAGGGCAGCATGATGATGCTGACCCCGCTGATTGTGAGTATTCCCAAGCAAGTTAAAATAGCGGGTTCTACTATCCGCGTAGTATTTCGGGATTATCCCGACAATGCTTTGTTTGGCGAATGGTCGCTGGACGACAAGACCATTTATTTGCGCAAGGGCATTCCGCTCGAGGTCGCAGAGGTCACGCTTTATCACGAAATGCTCCACGCCGCCCTGGAACTTGGGGGCGTAGCGTTTTTTCCAGACTTCCCGGACGAACCAGTGGTCCGGGCATTAGAACATCTCTTTTTGCCCGCATACGACGCAGTGCGCGAACGCATTGCCAACTCTTAATGCAGATATGTTGTGGCAAAAACAAACAAACCAAGGTTCACCGTAAACCGCAGGTATGCAGTCCCTGTAATTACTTTTGAAGATCCCATTGGAACAACCGGAAAAGCGCGGATTCTATTGCAGTTTGACGAGCACTGGGACAACCCGCACAGCGATCAGGATCTGATCCGCAAGCACATGCAGGAAGCGGTCGAGGAAGGTGCTCCGATAGTAAAAGGGGGCGACAGCCTATGTTGCATGCAGGGCCGATACGATGCCCGCAGAGCAAGAAAAGACATACGCCCGGAACACGATCACCCAAACTATTTGGACCGGCTCGTAGAAGGGTATGCTGAGTTTTGCGAGTTTGCTGCGCCCAATATTGCGTTCATGGGTCGCGGAAATCATGAGCTTTCGATCCTGAAGCACTTGGAGACTGACCTGATTGAGCGAATTGGCGAAAGACTTCGTGCCGCAGGATCTAAAGTTGTCACTGGCGGAATTGGAGGCTGGATTCTGGTCAAATTAAAAGTGACATCCACCCAAATAATCTCAGTGCCAATTTACTACACCCACGGAACGGGCGGAGGTGGTCCGGTCACAAAAGGCGTTATCCAGACCAATCGCCGCGCAGTTTACCTGCCGGACGCGCGAGTCATCATTTCCGGGCACATTCACGAAGAATGGGTCGTCACCCTTTGCCGGGAAAGGCTAAGCTCAAGAGGCAGAGTCTTTCTTGACGAGCAGAGCCACATTGTCAGCGCGACTTACAAGCAAGAGCACGACCCCGTTAACAGTTCCTGGCACTCTCAGATGGGGCGTCCGCCTAAACCTATCGGAGGCACCTGGTTAGAGCTTAGTGTGATGAGAGACACGGATGGGGCGGTCAGGCAAATGGGCACAAACAGCAAATTGCCAATTCACAAGGTAGCGGTCAATGTGGTCCGGGCGAAGTAGGGACTAAGCACGGTAAGGTAGCAGCGTGAGCGATACCGCACAGGTTTACGAAAGTGGTTCCCCAAAGGTTCGAGAACTGGCGCACAACTACAAGGAGACTCTTGCCGAGCTGCATGGCTGGTTGGATCAGTGTCGTTTAAACTATGACGACCGGCGCAATATTTGGGCGGGGCAGCAGGACGATCTTCGCAAGGCAGGCGCAGATTGCGTCCCGTGGGAAGGGGCAAGCGATTCGCAGGCAATGGTGGTTTCGGAGCGCATCAACGCCTACGTCTCTCTTTGCATGTTTGCCCTGAACCGGGCGCACATCCGTGCTTATCCGGTGGAAGTCGGTGACGTTGCCCGCGCCAGGGTCGTCAGCGGATTTCTCAAATACATGCGAGACAGCTGGATTCCCGAATTCGCCCGCGAGATGGAACTGGCGAGCAACTACCTGTTTGAAAAGGGAATTTCGGTTACCTATGTCGGCTGGGAGCAGCGAGAGGTGACACGGTTGCAGACGATGAACCTGGAGCAGATTGCCGCAGTCTCTCCTGATTTTGTGGACATGCTGATGGAGGAGAGCAACGACGACGCTATCGTTGAAATGCTGCAAACCGCTTTTCCAAAGCTCAAGACCAGCAGAGCAAAGAAAGCGCTGCGTCGATTACGCAAAGATGGAGTCGCTGACTTGCCGGTTTCGGTAAAAGGGATTGACCGTCCGTGCGTAAAGGCATTGGCAGCAGATTCAGAAGTATTTTTCCCCCACTACTGCACGGACCCGCAGACTGCTCCCTATATTCACTGGCGGGTGCTAATGACTCCCCAGGAATTGCTTGCCAAGGTTGCCACAGAAGGGTGGAACAAAAAATGGGCAGACACCGTCATCAAAACAATGCGCGGAGACGGCACCAGGGACATTGGCGACCACTACGACGGTCCGCCGCTGGACAACACGGCGCATGACAATGACTTTATAGAGGTCATCTATACCTACCAACGGCTTATCGCGGAGGATGGAGCAGAAGGCATCTATTGCACGGTGTGGCACCAACGTCACACAGTTGACAATGCTCACGCGAAATACGAGCTACTGAACGGGTTGGACGATTATCCGTTTTTGGTGACGGAGCTGCACCGGGACAACAAGCGCATGTACGACGTGCGCAGCATGGTTGACCTCTTGCGCGGAACACAATGGCAAGTCAAAGCAGAGCGTGACGCTAGGATTGACCGAGCATCAATAGCAACTCTCCCACCGTCAAAGGGACCGGTTGGAAGACCTAAACCAGAATTTCGTCCTGGTGCGCACATTACAGAGCGCAGGGCGGGTGAGTATTCGTGGATGGAACCGCCTCCAATCGATTCTGGCAGTATTGAGGTGGAGCAGACACTTCTGCGTCAAGCTGACGAGATGGTTGGACTTTCTGATCCGGCGACAAATTCAGACGCTGCGGTGAAACGTGCGTTTTACCTCAATAAGTTTCTGGCGCATGTGCGCGATGTCATTCGCCAGGCATACAAGGCATACCTGCGTTACGGACCGGACGAGGTTATGTTCCGGGTGTCAGGCGTCCCTGAACCGCAACAATTCCAGAAAGGTGATCCAGACACGCAGGACATGGACATTGCGATTCATTTCGATACGCAGATGTCTGATCCAGAAACTGTCGAGAAGAAGCTGCAAGGCATGCTTCAGCTCGTGCAATATGACAGAACTGGAAAAATTGATGTCGAAAGCATGCTCGAGGTCGCTGCTGCCGCCATTGATCCCGTGTTGGCAGACCAGATCATTCAACCGCAGGAAGCAGGCGCAGCGAAAATTGCCCGGGACGTCGCAGAGGATCTCAGTATGATTTATGCTGGCGTTGAAGTAGGTGCCCGCCCGCAAGGGGCGCAAATTGCGATGCAGATCGGGCAGAACTACATGCAGGTTCCAGACGTGCAGGAACGCTTGCAGCAGGACGAGGCGTTTTCTCAGCGCTTGGGCAAATATTTTGAGCAATACCAATTCCAGCTCACGCAACAGCAGAATGCAGAGATTGGTCGTTTGGGGACGGAACCAGCCGCCTTCCAGGGCGTAAACGCGCAGCAATGACAAAGATCACAGACGACCCGTCTTTTGAGGATGCGGTCAAATATTTGCGCACCACCGTCTACAACCGCACCCTGATCAAGGAGCTGACCTTGCGCAGGGAAACCGCGCTGGGAGAGTTGTCGAGGGCTGAAACGGAGCGAGACGTGTTCAAGGTAGTTGGACGCATTGATGCGTTTGAAGAGCTGATCTCCAGCTTGCGCGACGAATAGTTTGGACAGTCGTCCTTAATATGACCTCACGCAAACGTCCGGGCGAGTAGAGGATGCAACAAACAAAGAACGAAACGGCAAGCGTGGATGCCGGAACAGAAAACACCACGGGACATACAGAGGCACAAGACGACGCAGTCAGTCCTGACCAACTTGTTGAAATGCTTCTGGACCAAACCGATCAACCTGAAGGCAACCCTGGTCCCGAGGATGGACTGGGCGAACCGGAGGAAGAGTCGGCGCAAACTGCTGAAGCAGACTTGGATCTTCTGACCGAGGAGCAACTCGAGCAACTGGCAGAGCAGATGAATTCGCGTGGTGCTGAACGCATCGCGCAGCTGATCCGCGAACGCAAGCAACTCCAGTCGCAACTCGATCAACTTAGCGAGAAGGAGAATCCCCTTGAGGAAGAACCTTCTGCGGAATCCAACCCGTTCAACGAGATCGATTCAACTGACGACCTTCGCAAGAAGTATTCGGAAGTCTCTGAAATGGTCGAGTGGGCAAGCGAGCTTCTTGACGATCACGACGACGAGCACCGGGACACGGTGATTCACGAAGAGGATGGGCAAGAGTTCACCAAGGGGCAGATCCGCAAGTTGTTACGAAGCGCCAGGAAAGCAAAAGACCAGCATCTTCCAGCGAGGTTTGAGCAACTCCAACAGAAGGAGGAGCTTTTCGCGACCCGGGCGCAATACCGTAACATTGTGGAAGAAGAATTCGAGTGGGCAAAACAGGAAGACAATCCGATCCGCCAGCGTTTTGAATCAGTGCTCAACAGTGAGGAACTGCAAAACCTGAGCGAGTCGATGCCAGAACTTCCTTTGATCCTAGCTCACGCAGCGGATTCCATTGCCAGGTCTGAAGCGAGAAAGAAAGGGGACACTCAACACGCGCAACCAACGCCGCAGGCACCTGCCTCGCAACGGATGCGCCCACCGAGTAACCCAAGCGGCTCAACCGCTGCTCCCGCCCAGGGAAACAGCAAACCAGCCCAGCGTCTCGCAGCTTTGCAAGCGCAGTTTGAATCGACAGGCGATCATCACGTTCTTTCAGAGATCCTCGAAATTCAAAATTCATAACCAAGAAAGGAACCATCAAAAATGGCATTCTCAGCATCCTACGACAATCCTGCCGCTCCCTCCTCGGGCGCAGCGGTGTCGAACAGGGAGGATCTCACCGATCTTCTCAGCATGCTTTCGCCGCAGGACACCCCGTTTGTGTCCCTGTGCCCCAAGCGGAAGGCGAAAGCCACCAACCACGAGTGGTCAATAGACAGTCTCGCAAGTCCTGACACCAGCGGCGTTCTTGAAGCGCAAGACGTGTCAACTTTCGACGACAAGTTTGCAAACAAGCTCCGCATTGGAAACGTGATCCAAGGTTTTCGTCGTTCTTTTGGAACGTCGGTTGTCCAGGACGCAGTTTCTTCTGTGCAGAGCAACTTTGCGCAGGCGTCCGTCAAAAGCATTCGCGAGTTGAAGCGGGACATGGAGGCAGCGATCTCCAGCGGCAACGACAAGGTTGTCGGAAGCGGTAGCGCCAAGGCGCAACTTCGCGGCATGTTCAAGTATGTCTCTACTTCTCCAGGTAGCGACATTCCTTCGCTTTACACGCCAGCGAGTGCGCAGGTCATCAGCAACCCCGCAAGCAACATCCTGACAGAAGCGCTTCTCAACAGTGCTCTTGCCTCGATGTACAACACGTCAGGAGTGCTCAACAATGTCACCATGATCGCGGACACCGGGGTCAGGGAGGACGTTGCGGACTTCGTCAGGACCGGCGGATCGACTGACTCGCGGCAATACAACATCAACGGAACGGCAAAGACCGTCACGCTTGCTGTTGACGTGTACAACAGTGATTTCGGCAAGATCAACGTGGTGAATTCAAACCCCGATACGTCCGCCGATTCAACCAACCATGATCGCGCTTTGATTGTGAACCTCGACTACGTCGGTCTGGCGTCTCTCATTCCTCTTCGTCAGGAAGAGCTGGAGAACCAGGGTGCCGGTCGCCGGGGGTATGCAGAAGCCTGGGCGACGCTTGAGTGCTTGCAACCGCAGGCTCACGCCAGCGTGGATCTCAACAAGTAGAAAAGGAGAACACTGACATGAGCAAACTTGTAAGTCTTACAAACCAGGACGCCGCGAACGGTTACACCAAACTGTTTGTCGTTACCCATGAGGATCTGACCGAAACTTCAGATTCTACCGCGCAAACTCTGACGGTGCCAGTCACCGCAGGGCAAATCGTGACCCACGTCAGCTACCGTCTGGTGACTGCCTTCAATGACTCTGGCGGCGGCGATGAGCTGGACGTTGAAGTCGGAGATGGTGCCGATCCGAATGGATACATGGCGGATTCGGAGTGTGACATTCACACTGACCAGACCCCAGCAAGTTTTGGGCACGGAAATGGTGCTCTGACTGCTGCTGGCGGGAAGGTTTATACCGCAGCGGACACGATTGACTTCATCTTCAAGCCTGATCGGGCAACCGGCACTGCATACAACCTTGCCGAGTTGAACGCAGGAGAGATTCATTTCTTCCTGCGCATTCTCGATCTCGCTGAGCGATAGATTTGGTTCGTCCAACCAATACCCCCGCTCGACAGATTGATTTCTGTCGGGCGGGGGATTCCTCAAATGGAAATTCTCGAAGGAGTCACAAAAGCTCTTGAGCAAGAGCTGCGCTGGGGATCGAACCTGCTGAAGCAGCGGGAGCGTGTGATCAACCAGCAGGCTAGCAGGCAGGCGCGATATCACAAAAAAGACGTGCGCTTCAAAAAGCAGAAAACAATGAATCACGTCGGGACGATTCCGGCGGAAGAGTTTTTTGCGTTTGCAACCAACCCGAAATACAAGGGCTGCTGGTCCGACGACGGGTTCCTCAAGGACTACTTCAAGCGCAACCCGCATTTGCGCAGCAACAGATAGATGTCCCAAGTTGAGACATACGCCAACCTGGTTTCTCTTATTGAGAGCTACCACGGAGCTACGCTCATCGACATCGAAAAGACAAGGGTGCGGCACCTAGTCAATGCGCGTGCCCGCTCTGCCTACCGCGAATCCGATCTTTGGGAGCAATTCCTTGTGACCGGGGAGGAGCGCATAGTCAATGATTCGGACTCAACGAGGCTGTATGTCCCTTTCCAAGGGACGACGTCTGCAACGGCAGGTGTGACCTCAACAAAATCAGGAGACATAGACACCGTTCTGCGGGCACACGATGCCAACCCGTTTGCGACTAAAAGTGTGCGCGAATATGAAGTGTTCATGGGCAAAGACGGGGTTGAGCTGCCTGGATACAAGGTGACCTACGGTGCTGAAACCGGCATGACCGCATTGAACGGCGGATCTCCCAATTACCAGTTCTTAACGTCAGACAAGCGCGATGCCATTACCGGGGGCACAATAAGCGTCACAGGCGTTGTTACGAGCGACGGCACGGCGACTGACGCCTTAGTCAATGACACGCACACGCTGACCAACGTCAGCTACTTGACCGACTCCCAGACTTACTTAGACATTTCATTGGCGACCACTATTTCGTCAGTAAACATCAGTTCTGCGAAAATCAAATTTCCGGTCGTTTTTCTGACGTATAAACGGCAACTCACCGAAATTTACGGGGACCAGATTGGCGACACGACCAACATTCCGTTGGAGTGGAAAGACTATATCGCGCTGGGTGTCTACGCGGACATGCTTGCGAGCGACGGGTTCCACGAGAAGTCTTTGGCGTGGGAAGGAAGGGCAAACAAGGCACTCCAGAGGGAGCTTGAGCGCATTGACAGGAACCGGGCGCACCAATTCGTGAACCATCGCGTCAGAACGCACGCGAGCAACCAAGCAAGATAATGCCACAAGGACCAGGAACTTACGGAAGCAAAGTCGGAAGACCTGCGAAGAAGAAAAAAGCAAAAAGCGTTTTGAGCAAACTTTTGCCGTCTGGGCAGATGCAAAAAAAGAGACTGCGGAAGATGATTGGCGGCGGACGATAGACACCGTCTGCGATCATTTCTTCATGGGTCAGGGAGCTACAGCAAGCAGTCTCACCGCAGTCAACGGTGCGGTGATGATCGATGATACAGCAGCGCACACTGGATCGTTTATGGCAATTCAAGTTATTGGAGGCGCAGGGGCAGTCATCAACAACAGCGGAACAACTTCAAACATCGATGACTTTGACGCAACCATCACCCTGGATTCCGGGCAGACCATTTACGGACGCTTCAGTCAGATCACTCTAAGTTCCGGCAAGGTGCTTGCCTACAAGCGATGAGATGCCCCTCGACAGTCCAGTCCTATCTGACGGAGACACTGGTTTCCGCGCACTAGTTTCCAGACTGCGACCGTCTCAGTTGCAACCCGGGGACGTTGCTGTTTCCCGCAATCTTCGTTTTGACGAAAACGGTTCTGCTAAAGTCCGCGAGGGTTACATCAACAAGTCGGGCACCCTGCTGACCACGACAATCCTGCCGACTCTAAAAGCAACCGGGGATGCGACCCAGGGAGCGCTTTTCCTGATTGGGGAGGTAGATATCACGGCAATGGCGTTGGTCAACTCGACCGGTCTGGTCACAGTTACAACTGCCGCTCCGTGGATTGGTTCTAATCCTGGCATGACAGTTTTGGTGAACATTTCCGGCAACTTTGCAGGAAAGACAGCAGATCCAACTGGCAACCGCATCGCGACTTATGTGTCGGCAACCCAGTTTACTTTTCCTTTGAGTGGAGCGGACGAGACGTTCAACGTCAGCGACAACGAAGTGGTTGGGTCATTTAAGTTGACCGGCGGGGTCAACGCGATTTACGGAGCAGGCAGGTTTTCTGATCCAAACAGCTCCAATGACGACTACGTCATTATCGCAAACAACCAGAGCGCAACAGCGGTCAAGCTAAGCACGGGAGCAAAGACAACCATTGCCTACCCGGCAGGGGTTACAGTCTCGTCGGACTGCCAGGTTCAGCAGGAGTTTGACGTCGTTATGTTGCGAGCGGACGGCATGACAAGCATGCAGTTCGATCCTGACGACGGCAGTACAGGGCTGGGCGGGACTCCTGCTTTCACCAAGGTGTCTTCAGGAACTTACACGCAACCCACTGAGATCAGCGGCACTGCAACCATCGGCAATAACGGCAAGGTGTCGATTGCATCTACTGGGCACGGACTTTCCACTGGAGAGAAAGTTTCTATTCGCGCTGAGTTTGCGACCGAGTTGTCCATTGGGGACGAATACATTGTCACCAAGGACAACGACAACACGTTCCACTTCTACGCAGAGGTTGATGACACTGGCACTGGCGGAACCGTTGTTGTCCGCAAAAGAGTGTCTATGGGCGGCGGATACATTCATTCTCCTGCCGCCGCCTGGGGAACGTATCACCAGCGCAGAGTGTTTCTGCCGTATACTCATGACAGCGCCGCCTCTCCGTCCAGGCGGACGCCTGCCATCTACGATGAACTGATTGCGTCAGACGTTCTCGACAACAACACTTTCGATCCGGTTTCCAACCAGTTCAGAATTACCGCTGGAACTGCTGACTTCATTGTTGGAGCGCAACCCTTTGACGACGACCGGTTGGTTGTGTTTAATCGCAACTCAATCCACCAGCTTCTGGGGGTGTCTGGCAGTCTGCTGGACGTGCGCACCAATATGCTGACTGACGAAGTTGGATGCGTTGCGCGAAAAACGATTGTTACCTACGCCAACCAGATTCTTTTTTTGAGCGACGATGGGGTCTACGCGATTTCCTATGTTGACGCGCTCAACCTGCGCGGAACTGAGCAACCGTTGAGCGAGGCAATTGACGCAGAGATTAGCCGCATCAACACCACTTATGCTGACAAGGCGGTCGCCTGTTATCACAACAACCGCTACTGGTTGGCAGTCCCAACCGGCACCAGCGCAATCAACAACGAAATCTTCGTTTACAACTTCCTGAACAGGGGCTGGGAGAGCATCGACACATTCAACGCAATCAACTGGGGGGTTGTGGACTTTGTGACTGCCCGGTCCGGCAAACTAAACGAGCTATACGCAATCACAGAAGAGGGCGGGGTTTTTCAGATCACCAACACGGGGTTGGCAATGGACACCATTCCAGAATCCGCAGGCAGCAGCGACGAGACAACATTCGTCATTCCCGCTTCTTTGCGCACCCGCGCCTACACTCATGGCACTCTTGAGCGGAAGCGTTTTAACCACATTGACGCGCACAT
>CEUI01032809.1_pt1 | contig 12563 bp, 13 predicted proteins | sample 531411 | NCBI WGS metagenome assembly CEUI01 (sample SAMEA2622841, study PRJEB7988) | marine metagenome | isolation source: saline water (ENVO:00002010), including
TAGTCAGTTGGCGTCGTGCTTCCTTATCGGCAACAAAGGAGACAGTATAGAGGGCCTGTTTGACACGGTTAAAGACGTAGCTAATATCTCTAAATGGGCTGGTGGAATCGGGCTGCACGTTCACGATGTAAGAGCTAAGGGTAGCTTTATCAAAGGGACAGGGGGGCAATCTGACGGACTTACCCCAATGATGAGAACCTACAACGAGGTGGCTCGCTGGATCAACCAAGGCGGAAAACGTAAAGGGTCATTTGCCATCTACCTTGAGCCTTGGCATGCTGACGTTTTTGAGTTCATTGAATTAAGAAAAAACCACGGCAAAGAAGAAATGAGAGCGAGAGACCTATTCTTGGCTCTTTGGATTCCAGATTTATTCATGAAACGCATCAAAGATGATGGGGATTGGAGTCTTTTCTGCCCGAATGACGCAAAGGGTCTGTCCGATAATTACGGAGAAAGATTCGAAGAGCTTTACGAAGAGTACGAAAAGAAAGGCCTAGCTAGAAAAACGGTTAAAGCTAGAGAGCTGTGGACAGAAATTCTAAAAGCACAAATAGAAACTGGAACGCCATACATCTTATACAAGGACGCAGCAAACAATAAGTCTAATCAAAAAAATGTAGGCACAATTAAGTCTAGCAACTTATGCACTGAGATCATGGAGTATTCCGACTCAAAGGAGCAAGCGGTTTGCAATTTAGCCAGCATTGCTGTTAACGAGTTTGTAGAAATACCAAGTGGTCAAGTGCGATCACAGGACAAATCCAAAAGAGAGTTAGACTTGGACGCGTTAGAAGAATGCGCACACCAAGTAGCTCACAATCTCAACAAAGTAATTGATATAAATTTTTACCCAACAAAGGAAACAAAGAAGTCCAACTTCCGTCACCGCCCCATCGGCATTGGGGTGCAAGGACTCGCTGATACGTTTGCTTTGCTTGGGTATGCTTTTGATTCGTCCGAAGCCGCAAAGTTAAACAAAGAAGTTTTTGCTGCTATATATCACGGAGCAATGAGAGCGTCAGTTGACCTCGCCAAAAAAGATGGAGCTTATGATTCGTTTAAGGGGTCACCTCTTTCGGAGGGTAAATTTCAGTTTGATCTATGGGGTATAACGCCAACGGAAACATGGGACTGGGAAGACCTAAGAAAAAAAGTTACTAAACACGGCGCAAGAAATTCACTGTTATTAGCTCCAATGCCTACGGCGTCAACAGCTCAAATTTTAGGTAACAATGAATGCTTTGAGCCTTTCACTAGCAACCTATACAAAAGAAACACTCTAGGAGGAGAGTTTGTGGTTATAAACAAACATTTAATCCAAGATTTGATCAATTTAAATATCTGGGATGAGACTATGAAGTTAAAGATGTTCGAAGGTAACGGCTCCATCCAACATATCGAGTCTATTCCGGAGGATATCAAGGCACTGTATAAAACTGTTTGGGAAATACCACAAAGAGTTGTCATAGACATGGCGGCAGATAGAGGAGCTTACATCTGTCAATCTCAATCAATGAATTTGTTTATGTCTGACGTAAACGTGGGCAAATTAAACTCTGCCCACTTCTATGCGTGGCAAAAAGGACTAAAAACAGGAATGTATTACCTAAGAACCCAAAGCAAAGCCACTGCTTTAAAAGGTTTAGGTGTTGATTTAAGCAAAGATGAAAAACAACTAGCTTGTTCTATAGATAATCCTGAAAATTGTGACTCTTGCGGTTCGTAGTAGGTGTAATATACTATGAGATGGATTATCAAGTTATATTTAATATTGCTTTGGGCGTGATTGGTACTGTCGCGGGTTGGTTTTTTAAGCTTGTTCATGATAAAATCAAAGAAATAGAGGGGGAAATCAACGATATCGAAGAAAATCACGAGGACGATCACAGAGAAGTAGTTCAAAGAATTAATGATTTAGCGCTTTCTTTACCTGATAAATACGTTAACAAAAACGATTTTGAAAACTTAGTTAAGGTTGTTCATCACCGCTTCGACAGAATAGAAGAAAAGCTAGACTCTCTCAAAAAATAATTTACTTTCTTTTTTAGTTATGCTATAATTATGCGTGGCTAAAACTTTACTTTTTTGTACGTCTTACTTCGATACAAAGGCGAAGTATTACTTAAGATACAAGAAATGGATATCTTATTACTCTAATCTAGAGTTTTCCAAAGACAAGGACATCTTCGTTCTTGATGACGGCTCCAATCTTGAGCTTGCTGATAATCTTTATAATCACATAGAAGGAGAAGTGTCAGAAGACACAAAGATAGACAAAGTAAACTTCTATCATTTTCCCGAAAGATGGGGATCATATTCTACGGCTAACCACCCAGGATGGTACAGAAGTTTCCTATTCTCTTACGATTTAGCCACAACACTAGACTACGACAAGATAATCCTTGTAGAATCAGATTTGTATTTACTTTCACAGAGGATATGCGATTATATCGACGATCTTGATAGCGGTTGGGTCTCTTTTCGATGCCCCACATATGGATTTCCAGAGAGTTCTCTACAAATTATAAATAAAGATAATTATAAACGACTCTTCAATTTCAAACAGGAGACATTGGCTAAAGGGTTAGAGAAGATGGCCACGAAAAACGCCGAGTGGGTTATACCATTTACTCACGTAGAAACGTCTTTTAGAGGTGACAGATACGGAGAGAAAAAGATCAAGCAAGAGAGCTTCATGGATTACTACGCTCAATCCAACCTAGCTCAAAACTTTGTGTTTAATAAAAATGACTAAGGGAATCATATTATCAGGAGGCACAGGCTCTAGATTGTACCCGTTGACAACGGTGGTGAACAAACAGTTGTTGCATGTATACGATAAACCTATGATCTATTATCCGCTTAGCACATTAATTAAAAGAGGCATCAAAGATATATGCATAATCTCTTCACCTGCCTACATACAACACTACCTCAGACTATTTATCGACTCTTCAGATTTAGGTTTAAACATACAATTTAGAACTCAAGATCAACCTAGAGGTATCGCAGAGGCTATTTTGATAGCTGAAGACTTTATTAAAAATGATCCATGCTGCCTCATCTTGGGCGACAACATCTTTCATGGCGCACAAAGATACTCAGTAGCGGAAGAAGGGGCGACAATTTTTGGCTATCCAGTGAAGCGTCCTAGCGATTACGGCGTCGTAGAATTTAATAGCAAAGGTAAAGCTGTATCCCTAGAGGAAAAGCCCGAAAGCCCCAAGAGCAACTATGCTATACCGGGAGTTTATTTTTACGACAAAAAGGTTGTAAAGCACGCTAAACGAATAAAACCCTCGGACAGAGGAGAGCTAGAGATAACAGACTTGAATAAAATATATTTAGAAGAAGGAGAGTTAAATGTAGTAAAATTAAATAGAGGATTTGTTTGGTTGGATGTTGGTATGCCTTCTAACTTGCATCAAGCCGCGTGTTACATACAGATGATGCAGGAAAGACAAGGGGTATCAATAGGATGCGTAGAAGAAGAGTGTTATAAGTCAGGCTTTATAGATAAAAAACAACTCAAAAAATTTATAGAAGTAATACCAGAAAGTGAATACAAACAATATCTTTTAACGTTATGATTAATAATATTCAAGGGAAAGTATGGGGAGACACGCAATGCCTGTTCTTCAAAAATAATGTTGAAATCCACAGGATCAACACAAATAAGGGTGGCTACTGCTCGAAGCACAAACATGACTATAAGTACAACGCCTTTTACATAGAAAGAGGTAAGATGAAAATCACCGCTTGGAAAAACGATTACGATTTAGTTGACGAAACGATTATTGAAGACCAACAGATGACGATTGTGCCACCGAGAGAGTACCACATGTTCGAAGCTTTGGAGGACACGGTGGCTTATGAAATTTACTGGGTAGACTTGCCAAAAAAAGACATCATCAGAGAAAATCACGGAGGTAAATAATGGCGGAAATTAAATCATTAGGAGACGGAGCGGTCAAAGTGGTTATGTTTGGCGGTAATGGCTATGTAGGACAGGCGTTCCAAAAAGAGCTACAAAAAAGAGGTGTCACCTACTTTGCGCCGAACAGTCAAGTGCTTAATGTTCTTCATTATGACTCCGTGAAGTTCGTGCTGCAAGAGATGAGCCCAAGCTTTGTTATAAACTGCGCGGGTTACACAGGTAAACCCAACGTAGATTCTTGCGAGACCTACAAAGAAGACACCAAAACAGGAAATACCACCGTACCTTTTAACCTCGCTCAAATATGCGACGAGCTAAATATCCCTTGGGCTCACGTTTCTTCAGGCTGTATTTACAACGGTTACGACAAAGTATTTACAGAGGAAGATGAGCCTAATTTTAGTTTTGATAACCCGCCGTGCAGTTACTACAGCGGAACAAAAGCCGAAGCGGAAAAGCTTTTAACGAGTAGCGATTTCAATTGCTTTATTTGGAGACTTAGAATCCCGTTTGACGAGTTCGACTCGCCTAGAAACTACCTAACTAAGCTGCAAAATTACGATATCCTTCTTAACTTAGAAAACTCGGTCTCGCACAGGGAAGATTTTGTTAAAGCTTGCTTGGAAACTTGGGCTAGTTCAGCTGATTACGGAGTGTATAACGTAGTCAACTCAGAATCAATAAATGCAAGGGACACCGTAGAACTTATTAGAAAGCATCTGCCTTTCAATAAAGAGGTTAAGTTTATGGAAGATGCGGAAAAATTTTACGAAACAGTTAACGCCGTAGCGCCAAGGTCAAATTGCGTATTAGACAATTCTAAAATACAAAATGTTTACAAGATGCGCAACGCATACGAAGCTATAGAAGAATCACTAAAGAACTGGACTAAAGAATGAAGACTTATTGTTTTTTACATTTATATTATAAAAGGTTTACTCAAATAATCTTAGAGCATGCGGTTAATATACCCAATCTAGAAAAAATGTATGTCAACATACCTAAAAATCAACTACCCAGAGCAGATGGGAAACCGCCGATTCCTGACGAGAATGCTAAAGAATACATAAATAAACATATTAATAATACAGAATATTTTAATTTTGAAAACACAGGCAGAGACCCAGGAGGCTTTTATAGAATGACTAAAGAAGCTGAGGGTACAATCAATCCCGAAGATGTAGTATTTTGCATACACACCAAAGCCTGCAACCTTGGTGGAGGAGACTTTGGGCTTCAATGGATGAATAGACTTTTACAACCCATACTTAAATCGAAAGAACTAGGAGAAAATACCCTAAAGTATTTCGAAGAAGATGGCGAAGTAGGAATCGTAGGAAGTGCTTTTGAAAGAAAAAAATACTATGGCCCACAGAACAAAAAAAATTGCACGATGCTGTACGACAGACTGAATATAGAAGAAGAAAACCGTTGGGGACCTTTCGTGGCGGGTACTATATTTGCAGCTAGATACTCCATCCTACAGAAAACCTTTTCCGTTATTGAAGAGTCAGACTTTTCAACTAAAGATAACACATCAGGAGACGGAAGAGTACCTCACGCTTTAGAAAGGATGTTTAGCGCGGTAGCTAGAAACGAAGGGAAAAAAGTAGTATACACAGCGGGGATAGGATCACCATGAAGCCAATAGAAGACTTATTTAATACGGTAGAAAAGCCAATCCTTTTATTGGGTAAAGGACCCACCTTTAGCGAAAGAGATAAGTTTCTTTTACCTAAGTTTTTTACAGTGACTTTAAATCACGCAGCGAGAGAGCAAGAGAGCGATCTATGCAGTATTATAGACATAGATGTATTTCAGACTTGCGGTGGAGAAATATACAAGAATTCTAAAAATCTAGTTTTACCTTGGCATCCACACGAAGGCTTCAGGGCATCAACAAAAAACTTAGAAGACTGGCTGAAAGAAATACCTCTTTTACAAAAGATTAATCAAGAGGGAAGGCTGTACTGGTACAATCTGAGTACGTACAAGCACAGAAGAGGCCAGCTAAAAGAGGGTAGTAAAACATACCCAGGCAGAGTCAACAACGGAGATACGTTCTACGGCGTATGCGCAATAAATGGCTTTAAAAAAATTTACAGCCTAGGTATAGACGGAGGAACTTCCTACGCTTCGGAGTTTAACGATCTTAAACCTTTTACAAATGGGCAAAAAACGTTTGATGCACAAATGCCTCTGTTCTCAAAAATTTCAAAACAAAACGGCAGCAAGTTAATTCCATTAGGAAAAAAAGAGACTATTCAGGTTTTTGCTGGTAGCGATAAAGCACAACTGATTCCAACGTTAGTATTAGATTATTCAATCAAAAAACACACAATGAATCCATCTATTGTTGTGCCGCTACACCTGTTAGAAACTAAACATAGAACACCTAAAAATCCAAAATGCAGGCCAAGAACTCCGTTTAGTTTCAAAAGGTTTTTTATACCGCAATTTGCTTCGGGCAAAGCGTTCTATATGGATTCAGATATGCAGGTATTTAAAGACATGTCTGAGCTGCTAGAATTAGACTTCGAAGATAATGAAGTTCTTTATAGTGGGGGGATGGATAATTTTCCGGGCTGGAAGTCCTCCAACTTCGCTATGCTTCTCATCGACTGCGATAAAGTCAGTTGGAACATGGACTCTATAATTGACCAGATGGACGAAGGAAAGCTGTCTTATTCAGAGCTTATGTTTGAATTTAAACACGCTAAATCCAAAGGGTGTTTAGGCGCAAATGGAGAATGGAACAGCTTGGATCACTATGTAGAAGGAGAAACAGCGAACCTCCACTATACAAATATGGCCACCCAACCTTGGACTAAATCGGGCCACAAGTATGAGAGTCTTTGGGTTAACGATTTAAAAGAAGCTGTGGAATGCGGATTCATAGATAAAGATTTAGTCTTAGAGCACCAATCCAAAGGGTATATAAGAAAGTTTATTTAAAATGTGGAAATCAGCAGTAGCAAATAAAGACTATAAAGAGGCAAGCGAGGATGTTTTTGGTAATATTACGCCTTACGTTTTAAAAGAAGAGCTTAAAAGGTACGGCAACAAGGATAGAGACGGTGGGTACATACTTGTACCTTCGGAGCTAGAAAAATCCAAATACATATATTCTTTAGGTATAGGGCCAAGAGCCGATCAGATCGAGTTTGATATGCAAATGGCTACAGGAGACGAGTCTTTAGGGGTCAGCCCTAAAATCATATACATGTTCGACGGTACAATTAAGGGTCCAAAAATTCAACATGAGAATTTTGTATTTAGAGCTAAAAATGTAAACTCTAAAACAATGATGGAAGCTTTACAAACAAACGGCCACCTAGAACAAACAAACTTAACCGTTCAAATGGATATAGAGTATTCAGAATGGGAATTGTTCGCGGAGGTAGATGAGAAATTCTTTGAAGTTTTTTCTCAAATATCTGTAGAGTTCCACGGCTTATTGCAGCCTACGCCACAAATAACCAAAGCTCTCGAAAGGCTTAATGAAAAATACTACGCTTTTCATATTCATTTAAACAACTGGATTGTAGCTCAAAATGGTATGCTAGACGGATACCCATCAGTAATAGAAGTCTCTTACATCAGAAAAGACACTTTAGATTACCAACCCGAAAAGTATACAGGTAAATATCCAGACCCAAAATTAGACGTAAAAAACAACCCCAAACTAGAAGACCCAGATATATGCTGGTGGAATTAACATGAAAATATTCTCTACATTTAATCGAAAGTTGTACAAATTCTCTGGAAGAGGAATGATACAAAGCGTTCAAGACAAACTACCCAACGCCGAAGTCGTTATATACGATGAACAAATAGGCGAAAAATTTAACTTTAAAACGGTAAACGTAAATGATTTGCCAGAAGTTAAACGAGTATTCGAAGAAAATAAAGAAGTTATTACGAAGCCTTTCGGCGGGCTTGCGGACGGTAAAAATATGGGTATGTGGAACAACAGGTGGTTCGGCTGGTTTAAGAAGGTTGCTATGGGTTACCACGCAGTTTGCGTAGAGGAATACAAAGGCTACCTACTCTTTATTGACAGTGACATTAGATTTTTAAAAGGCTTTGATGAAGATTTTTTAAACAAAACCACTAATGGAAAAGCAGTTAGTTATTTTAGAGGGGACAGACCAATAGCAGAAACGAGTTTTATAGTTGCAAATGCTGACTTAGAAATAACAAAAGAGTTTTACAACTATTATATGAACTTATTCCTATCTAAAGACTTTAGAAGCTTTCCCAGATGGGACGACAGCTACACATTCGAGCAAGCCATGCTAGGGTTCGACCAAAAGAGCTTTTGTGATCTAGCTGCTGGATGCGCCAACAGTAAGTTTACTAACACAAATGGGCACACGACTGGCTCTCAAATTATAGCCTTTACAGAATGGGGTAAATACGTAGAGCATGACAAAGGCATACACTGGAGAAATAAAGTGGTGCCTCACCAAACATGAATCTTTTAGTTACAGGAGGTAGTGGCTTCATCGGCTCCAATTTTGTTAGGGCTGTAATCAATAAGCCGCAGATTACCAAGCTTATAAACTTGGACTGTATAACTTACGCTGCCGACCCAGAAAATCTAAGAGATATAGAAGACAATCCTAAATATATTCATCGCCAAGGAGATATCAGATTCATGAATGCGGTGAATGATGCGTTTTACGCCCACGATATAACTCATGTTATACATTTTGCTGCGGAATCGCACGTTGATAATTCAATAAATGGACCCAAAGCCTTTGTGGAAACCAACATTATTGGCACGTTTAATTTATTAGAGTGTGCCAGAAAATATAACACGAAAAGATTTCATCACATTTCTACAGACGAGGTCTATGGACAACTAGGTAAAACGGGTAAGTTTAAATCGACTACCGCGTATAACCCACAGAATCCATACTCAGCCACAAAGGCCTCGTCTGACTTTTTAGTTCGATCATACGGACACACATTCGGTTTAAATTATACGCTATCAAACTGTAGTAATAATTATGGACCACGACAAAACGAAGAGAAGTTTATCCCAGTGGTAATCAAGTCACTTCTAAACGGCAACAAGGTTCCAGTCTATGGAACAGGAAGCAACGTAAGAGATTGGATTCACGTAAAAGATCACTGCGATGCAGTGTGGAAAATATTCACTAGAGGCAAACGAGGCGAGACGTACCTAGTGGGAGCAAACAATGAAAGAACCAACTTGCAGATAGTACGAACTATTTGCGAAGAGATGAATCTAAATCCTAAAGACCATATTAAATTCGTGAGTGATAGAGCGGGGCACGATTTCAGATATGCTATTGACGCATCAAAGATACAAAAAGAGCTAGGATGGAAACCTAAAAAAGATTTCAATAAAGGAATAAAGGAGACTATAGAATGGTACAAGAAAGCTTAGAGCCAGACCCATTCAGAGACCTTTGGGCAGACAAAATGATCAAAAAAAAGTTCATAAGAATGTTTAAAGATGTTTATCAATTCTTTTTACTTAGAGGCTGTCAACCGTTTGTAAATTTTGGAACTTTGTTGGGGTGTTGTAGAAATGGAAAACTAATTCCTTGGGATGGAGATGCGGATATAACGATAGATTATTGTCACATAGAATACGCTAATCCAAACGTCTTTTTGCGCAAAATGGGATACTCCTTTGTTAAAGATGGAGATTTTTCTTACAAAATATTTTGCCCTAGCAGCCAAAAAACAGAAAAAGATTTCAACTGGCCTTGGATAGATGTTAGCTTTTTCATAAGGGGAGATGAAAATATTAATTTAATAAGCTCTAATGGTTTAAACTTCTACCCCATTCCCGAAGAGCACGTTTTCCCCCTCAAAATGCGTACCTTTGAAAAAGTCAAAGTTTTAACGCCCCAACGCAGCGAAGAGTATTTAGATAAAATTTACCCTAATTGGCAAAATAAATACGAATCCCCAATGGTGAATCAGCAAGCCGCAGGAAAAGTTGTTTTAGACGAAGATGGAATGCCGACAATAAAAGGAGGAGAGCATTACAGTAAAATATTAACTAAAGAAATAAACCCCATAGACTATGAAATCTAAAAAAGTATTAGTTACAGGAGTATTAGGACAAGACGGCGCTAACATGTGTGAATTCTTGTTGCGTAAATATCCTAATTATAAAATCTACGGAATGATTCGCAGATCAGCGAACCCTAATTTCGAAAACGCAGAAAGCTTCATGGATGAATCTAATTTTAAATTTGTTTACGGAGACCTGTCTGACGAGATAAGCATAGATAGACTAGTTAAAGAAATTCAACCAGATTACCTTATCAATTTCGCAGCGAACAGTTTCGTGGGGTGTAGTTGGGACATGCCTTTGCAGGTATTTGACGTTAACACTCTTGGCGTGTTAAGGTGCTTAGAGTCAATTAAAAAATTTAAACCTGATTGCAGGTTCTACAGCGCTGGGAGCAGCGAGGAGTTTGGTGATGTAGATTATTCGCCACAAGACATGGATCATAAAATCAAACCGCGCAGCCCTTACGGCGCGTCAAAAGCCGCTTCCAGACATTTGGTTAAAGTATACAGAGAATCGTATGGTCTGTACGCTGTTCACGGTCTACTTTTCAATCACGAAGGCATACGCCGAGGAGAAGAGTTTGTAACTAGGAAAATAACCAAAGGGGTCGCTAGGATATACGCAGAAGCTTGTAGCGCAGACAAGTGGAGGACGAGGCGTGGGGAAGCGCCGAAGTTTGATCCGATAGAGCTTGGCAATCTTGACGCCAAAAGAGATTGGAGTGACAGTGAAGACTTCGTAGAGGGTGTATGGTTAATGCTCAATCAAGAAGAACCCAAAGACTATTTACTCGCAAGCGGAGAAACGCATAGTATAAGGCAGTTCGTGGAAAAAGCGTTCTTATACGGAGGTTTCAAGGGCGGGTTTTGGAAAGGCGAAGGGGTAGACGAAAAATTTGTTATCACTTATGGCGACAACCTTTGGGAGCTTGTAAGAATCAACCCAGAATTTTACAGACCCGCAGAGGTAGAGCTTTTATTGGGCGATCCCTCTTTAATAATGGAGGAGTTGGGTTGGAAACCAAAAAGCACATTCGACGACCTAGTTAGAAAAATGGTAGAGCATGACATAAGAATTCATAAAGTTAAAATGAAAAAGACAAAGGAAGAGCTTGACTAATTCACAAGTGTCTGATAGTCTTTACACATGGCTAAAAACACACTGCATAATAAATGTAAATTATTAGTTAGTCATTTTTGTAGTCACGCCAAGTTTGTTAGCTGGGGTAAAGAGATAAAAATAGCAAAGAAACTTCTAGCCGCGAATCCAGAGGTGAAGTTTTGGTTGTCACTTCAAACGCCCAATCCAGTATTCTCGCTGTCTTGGTTCTTGACTCAAGAGGGTAAAGACTTCCTTCAGGTTTCTAAGCTCAAACAAAACTTGACCTTGCCTAAATCTTCTGGGCGTGCTATATTTAAAGATAAAATAGGCGAGGATAAGAAAATCGTAAAGAAGCCTAAAACAATTTTTGAATTTTTAAATCATGGCAAAAAAGAAGATAGATGACGGAACACCTTTAGGCCAAATTCAGGCCTACTTAAATGATCATAAGAATGATCACTACAACTTCGAAGAAGAACACACTTATACGGTATCTAGCGGCAGTCTGCTGCTAGACATTGAAATGGGCGGGGGTATTCGCCCAGGTATTGTGAGAGCAACAGGGGTATCCGAGGGAGGTAAAACCTCCTGCGCCTTGTCGTTTGCTCGCAATTTCCAAAAAGAGGACAAACACATGGTCATTTACATCAAGGCGGAAGGTCGTCTATCGCCCGACATGATCGAGCGGTCAGGAGTCTCTACTGACGAAGGTAAGTGGTTTGTATATAAGAGCAATGTTTATGAGTCTGTGGTTGATTTTATGCGCCACATGGTTCAGAACAATCCAGAAGAGTACAAGTATATGTTTATAATTGACTCTATGGATGCTCTTATTCCTCGTGGAGATTTAGAGAAGGGCTCAGATGACGCTGTAAAAGTCGCTGGCGGTTCTCTCATCAGTTCGGCATTCCTTAAGCGTATGGCTCTCGGTCTTGCTACTCGCGGTCACATCTGTTTCATGATTTCTCAGGTGCGAAGCAAGGTAAGCATCAACCCATACGCTAAGGAAGACCCGAAACTTACCAACGCCTCGGGAGGCAACGCCCTCCTGCACTATAGCGATTGGATTCTTGAGTTTCAGGAAAGATTTAATAAGGACGCCATAAGTACCCAGCCAAACGGCAAAGGCGATATGCTCGGCCACTGGTGTAAGATTGTATTCAGAAAGACTCCTAATGAGAAAACCGGAACGCTCGTAAAATACCCCATTCGCTATGGCGCAAGAGACGGCCAAAGCGTATGGGTAGAATACGAAGTGGTAGACATGCTTCTCATGTGGGGCATGGCAACAGCCAAAGGCGCATGGGTCACAATCTCAGACGAGTTAGCCGAAGAAGTAGAGAAAGAACTTGGGGTTGAGTTTAAGAAGCAGCATCAAGGCATGGATAATCTACGCAAGTATTTTACAGAGAATCAAGACATAGGAAAATATCTGTTTAATAAATTTCGTAATACGTTAAA
>CEUI01063693.1_pt1 | contig 12562 bp, 19 predicted proteins | sample 531411 | NCBI WGS metagenome assembly CEUI01 (sample SAMEA2622841, study PRJEB7988) | marine metagenome | isolation source: saline water (ENVO:00002010), including
CTCCCGGAACCGTTTCGAATCCTAAGCTGGCTCCAGCCACGGGCGCAAATGCCTGCAGATATCCCATCACCAACGGCGATGAGGCTACAGATCTGCGCCAGGTTCCCTCATCAGCGCCGCCTGGGGCACCATCGATGGGGGTTGTTCCATCTGGAAGGTTTTTTAAAACAGAAATCGAAAAATCGACTGCTGTACCAATCATATGCAGACTATACCTGTCTCGCTGTGGCTGGCCGGGCTCATTCTGTTTATATGTATCCCTAACGGAACGCAATATTCCTAAATCGTGAATCTTAATTGCACCAGGAAGATGCTTGTCGAACCAAGCTTGAAGTTTCGTAGGAACTGTCTGTAATTCTGGGTTTGACGTAACAAAGCGCAGAGAGCCTTTTGCTGTACCGTCTGCTTGCAGATTAGGAAAGCATGGCTGCCAAGGAGAGTTGGAAACTGTAGCCACGCGGGGAGCTGTTTCGGCTGCTGCCTTCACTCTTGCAGCCAACGTTTGACACTCTTGAGGGCTCCGGCCAGATGCAACCCAGGCGCCCTTTCTGGCGATGCCGAGGTGTTCGCCGGTTCCCAAATCCCAAGCACCGTTAGCTCCCAAATTCAATGAAACAATTACAATATCGCCGCCGGTTGGTTGTTGTTGAGAGGACATATAGGTAGAATAAAAGGTTGTGTGCAGCCTGATTGCATCATTAATTGCTTTTTTGGCTGCGTCGGTGTTGGCCTGGCTTAATTCGCACGGGTCCGGTAAAATTGCATGCGGGTTGGGAACTGCCGCATTGTTAGCAGCTTTTATAATGCGCGCCTTGTATTTAAAAATAGTTCTAGCTTCACCACTAGCGGCAATTCTCTCTGGGGGTGCCAAAACTAGCGCATGAAATCTCTGACCACCGAGTTCTCCACGATATACTCGCCTAATAGCTTGCGCAAAAACACTCACTGCAGACTTATTATCACTGACAAGAGATGGGTCAAACTTATTTTGGCTCATTTAGAGGGCTCCTGAAGCATATCAAAAATACTATTTTTGTCTTCGTCGGAGAGACCTGGAGCCTCTTTATGTTTATGTTGCATGCTGATAAGCTTTACTAACTGTTCGTTCGAACGCTGTAACACTTCAACGTGTTTGGCGGCTACCGGGCTTAGGCGACTAATTTTCTCCGCATCTCTAACGATCTCATTAGCAATATCATTTAGAAACTCTCGAGCCAATTGACGATCTGAGCGAATATTACACAGAGCTTCGTTAATCAGAGTATCTAGGTCTTTCTTTTTGCTCATACTGCCCCACTATCCCACGAATATTTAAAATGTCCATATTTCTTACGGAACTTCTTAAGCGAATTAACAATCTGCTTTGTGTTTAATCCCGTAATCTCTCGAAGGTACAGATAAATAGCTTTTTTATTAAAAATTTCAATGTCCTCTTTTGATTCAAATAAAATATTTATAGCCTTATAGACTTTTAAATCGTTCTCTTTCATTTGGCTTGTATCCCAAGATTGAAGCTCTTTATAGAAAGATTGCCAAAATTCATTTTCTTCACGCTCGGTTACATATGATTCAGTGGTGGACAAGTATTGTTCTTCATGATGTTTAGAAATATTGTCATAATCCACTTCGCGGGCCATGGCCTTTTGTTGCTTTTTTACCTTGTGGATAAACCAATTTTTGGTAATAACACTAAAATAGGAAAAGGCTTTAGAGCCCTTGCTGGGATCATATTTGTCCAATATCGTGACAAGCCACACTTTACACTCATCTCTTAGGTGATCGATGTTAGATAAATTGGTAAACTTGTATGTAAACACAATCTTATCCACCATTTCACTCAACGCTGGACCAATGTATATCTCATATAGTTCTGTACGCTCTCGAATACAATTAGTATTACTATATCTAATAATTGCATTTTCGTGATCTTGTGTAAAATAATAATTTTTACGCTTCTTGGTCGTCTTCTTCTGCTTCGGCATCTTCTATTAATCCTATTTGTTCTTCTTCGGTTAATGAATAAATGTATTCAAACGTCGACATTTGATCATTAAACGAAATTGCATGGTCAAGAAGATTGCTGAGTGTCTGGTCTCCGTAAAAAGTTTCTAGCTCATATACAGCTTTTAAATGCGTGGTAAAACCATTAATCATCTGTTGAAGATCTCCGAGTTCCTCTGATACTGTCAACAATCTAGCAATTGCGGCTCGAGCATAAGCAAATACGACGCCATTAAAAACTAACGAAAGCAACAAAACGGCAGATAAAATTATTTCAAGTCTTGTCATTTAATTTTAAGTCCTCCATAGCTTCTTTCTTCATAGTGTTCAATAACTCGCGATTTTCTTCAATATACTCCCGAGTGATCTTCCCAACTTCTTCCGAGTTGGCAGATTTCTTTTTTGTATCAACATATAGAGGCTTCGAAAGTAATTTTTGCATGGTATCTTTTTCACCACACGTATTACAATCTCTAATCACTTCATCAAACAAATGAACAATAATGTCTTCTATATCACATGCGGCACAACGATATCTATATCTAGGCATCGCGGGCCAGTTTGGTCAAATCCTCTTCGGTGATCGTACTGTTGTCAGTAAATCTTACAGTTGGCGGGTTCTTAACCACTAAATCACCATTTTCGGATTCCTCTAATTCAAATCCTTTTAAAATCGGAACAATATCCAACTCATTTAAAAGAGACTCTTGTAAGGCCAGCATGATGGCCCCTAAAGCTTGATTTGATAAATTCATATTTTCTCCTTTTACCATTTAAAATTGGTTTTATAATATTCAACAATAGGTTGAATTTCTTTATTAAAATCTTTTTGCGTAGACCACCCCAGTGCACGAAGCTTCTGGTCATTGAGAGCATAGCGCACGTCTTGTCCTTCACGGACATAAGATAAATCTAAATATGGAGACCAGTCTCTTTGTTCTCCAAAATAACACTCACAAATCTTAGTAACAGTGTCTATATTTTTTTGCTCAAACGTTCCGGCTACATTATAAATCTCATTAACATTGCCTGACTCAATTATCGAAATAACAGCACTAGCGGTATCGTCGGCGTGGAGCCAATTTCTAATGGGCAGTCCTTCGTTGTGTAATTTAATTTTCTTTTCTCTCATAAGCAACTTAACCGAAACCGGTATTAGCTTTTCTGGATATTGTCCTATTCCGTAATTGTTAGTTGGCCTCAGTATAATATATTTTATATTGTAGGTTCTTGACCAAGCCAAAATAAGCATATCAGCTGCAGCTTTGGATGCCGAATAGGGATTGCTGGGCTTCAGTATGTCACTTTCGGTATGTTCGCCAGCAGTAATGTCTCCATAAACCTCATCGGTGCTAAAGTGGAAAAACACTGGACGATCACTCACATTGTGCGCCTTGTTGCGAATTAAGTCTAATAAGTTTTTCACTCCTACCACATTTGTTTGAATAAAGTCCGTACTGTCAATAATACTATTTCCAACATGAGATTCTGCTGCAATATTAATAACATAGTCACAATCTGGTAGATAATCCAGAGTAGCTATATCCGCTTGCTTGAAGGTAAAATTGGGGTGTTTATTAAATTCTTCTAGAAATTGCTTATTTGCTGCGTATGTTTGCTTGTCAATTGCGTAAACTTTCCAGCCTTTAGCAAGACATTGGCGAGTAACATAAGCACCAATCAACCCCAGACAGCCTGTGACTGTTACTAATTTCATCTTTCTCCTTTGAGAATTTTAGTAGTGGAATATTGTTCTATTCTATCAAAAAAGCACAGCTTTTGTGTATACTCTTCGCCAACAACCTCTTTGCCTTTCCAATCTGAGCCAATTACCATAATGTCTGGAGCTATACTTTTAATAATCTGATTCAGCGACCCTCTAGATTCGAAAACCACCACACTGTCGACATACTTAATCGATTCTAAGGCAAATTTGCGGTCCTCTGCGTTGTTATACGGGCGCCCAGGACCTTTATCTTGCTGCACTTTTTGATCGGAATCAATCCCAACAATAAGGTAATCTCCCAAAGATTTAGCATGCTTTAACATTTCAAAATGCCCACGATGTAATACATCGAAGCAACCATTTGTCCAAACTGTTACCATTCAATTTTCCCTGTGATTATATCCTTTAGCATCACCCAGTCGGACGCCTTGGCCCACAGGGGATGCGTGAATGCCGCAGGTTCGTTTTTCTCAAACACATAGTGACCAGTCCACGCAAATGGGTACACAATAAATGGTGCCGCTAATAGCGCAAACCATGCAGAATAATAGATTACAAAACACACAAACATAACAGTGGCGAGCTGCCCTAATACATGTAGACGGCGGCACCACTTGTTCTGATGCAATGTTAAATAATATTTATAATATTGTGAAAAATTCACTGGCTCCACCTCGCTGTGTTGACTCCTCTTTGTTGCACTACTTGTGTTGCGCATTCGTTGGCAAAATCAATAGCTACATAAATATTTCCACGTTTAATAAAATTATATACCAAAGATGCTAAAAAAGTATCGCCTGCTCCAATAAGATCTCTAATTTCCACTGCTGTAACTGGAAAGTATTTGCCTTGATATTGGCACCCTCTAGAGCCCAAAGTTACTATAAGACTGTCCTCACACCACTTTCCTAAAGTGTGCTTTGTGTTTTGATATTCTACTTCGTTAATTTTAATATATGTAACATGCCGAGCCCATTCACCTAAGACCTTTTTAGTATCCAAAAAAACATATTCATGTTGTTGGGATATGTATTCGATATCGCTTTCGGTTAAAAATCCCTTATCGTAATCTGATATAACGATGGCGTCATATTTTTCATATTCTATTTTATCAATATTTTGAATACGCTCAACACAGCCTTCATCCGAATCTAGCCTCAATAACATGTGGTTTGTTTTATCTTCCACAAAGCGCGTCTTGGTTATTTCTGCCTTATTGGTTACAAGATCACACTCGCTACCTAGGGACAATATATTTTGATACACATTTCCGGCCATACCCATGTTTCGCGTTTCTCGAGTTGAAACAAACACAGGTACCGGGGCTGCGGGAGCTAAGCGATCACACTTGCCATACACAAATACATCAATACAACTATCACCAATAACCAAAAAGTTCACTCCCAGCTGATCTCCCAATCTTTAAATTCTGCTGCTAGACAATCAATCTTATAATCCTTGCGGCCACCAACAACTTCTTGTATTTTGTTTTTTGCAGTATTTCTGATTCCGTTGAGGCCGTGCGTAAGTTCCAAGTTGTTTCCATCTTTTATTCCTTTCCTGTAATTGGATTCGTTGTGCCATATGTGTAGATTCATCTGGGACAAGACCACAATTGCCCGTATGGTTTCAGCAGTTATCTCTTCTGACTCACTCAAGATCATCTGTATGTCGTGGCAAATATCGCTGATTTCCTTTCCATACTCTTCTTTGTGTTCGGTAATAAAAACTTCTTTTAATTGTGCGATCGAAAGCCGATCAATCAATTCTGATAAAGTTGGTAAATACTTGCGCTCCATTTAATCTCCCTTTAAAATACGATAACTATCGCTATCAAAATGTTGGGTTGAAAATTCAAATAACTCTGAATCTTCTAAAGCCACCATTTGATGACGCAATCCGCGATATACATGAAAGTTTTGGCCCGGATTTAATATTAATTGCTTGGCGCTTGTCAGATCGTCGTCGTCGGAATAGTATACCATCATTTTGCCAGACTGTAAATAAAAGACTTCGTCCTTCAGCTTGTGATAATGCCATGAGCACCTTTTGCCGGCATTAAAAAACAATAGCTTTCCACAATATTCCTCACAATTAACAACCCAGCGCTCCCAGCCCCAACCTTTATCTACATGCTTCATGGGCAATTTAGTATTCATACTTTCTCCATTTGTGTAAAAAAATCAACATCGCGCATCCCTTTATCGTCAACATAAAGATCACCAGATGGCTTTCCTAAAAACAAATCATCAAACTTAACGCCCCAATCTATTAATTGCTGGCGCGTCAAATCATAGAAAACTTCATGAGCATAGGCCGGGGAGTTACCGGAGCGGCCCATGCCGCGGGCCGTTAGGAATATGATCTTGTTTCCGTCTTCATGTAGCTTATTGACGACGGCAATGCGCTCACGAATAGGTTCAGCTTTTTCATATTGCCCATCTACAAGCGTGCAAATCGTTCCATCTATGTCAAATACATAAGTCATCAGTAATTCCCATACCATGGCGAATCAATCATCGCATATGCTTTAATAAGCTGTTGAATCCCGTCGTCTAGATCATATATGCATTCAAATCCTTTGTCGTATATTTTTTGACTGCTGACAATATAGTCTCTTTTGTCCGGATCTGACGTAAATTCAGCCTTAATGATCTCCAGCGGAAGATGTTCTTGAATCTTTTGAGCCAACTGCAATTTATTCATGTTAATTGAATCATTTCCAACATTATAAGTCTCATTCTTACATTTATCCCAGTTATCAATAACATATTTAAAGGCTCGACATACATCCCCAATGTGAACATAATTTCTCATAAACTCGCATTCATAAAGAACCAATAACCGCTCTTTGAGAGCTTTTAAAACAAAGTTATTTACGAGCAGATCCGATCTCATACGAGAACTTGGCCCGAATACGGTTGCTAACCTAAACGTAACATGGTTATTTACAGCCTTATAGTCCGTTTCGGCGGCAACCTTTGTTACTCCATATAGAGAAACTGGGTTTAGCGGTGATTCTTCCGTACAAACGGAACCATCAACGCTTACGCCATAACCAGAATTTGTGCATGGATATATTATTCTCTGATCATCTGATTTATGTTGTGCAATCCATGTATTAATATCATGATTAATTTCTTGAGCTGCTCGAGGATCTTTGTCGCACAAAGGAAATCCCACTAAGGCAGCAAGTGGAATGATGATATCACTTTTAGCCATAAGGGGTTCGAGCGTGGCATGCTGTCTCACATCGCCCTTGACGAAATGAAAATTCTCATCTTTAGCGTGCTTGAGTAACGTTGTGTGTTCGTACATCAAGTTATCCAACACGGTGATCTTATTATCTGGCAGTAAGTACTCTACTAGCTCACTCCCAATGTACCCTGCGCCGCCTGTTATTAAAATATTCATTGCTTAATCCTTTTTTCTACATCTTTATAAATCTTCTCTAGCCCCTCGTCTATCGACGTTGTGGCGCGCCAGCCTAGGCTCTTGTAAACCTTCTCACAACTGCAGTTCTGTGCAAGTATGCTCGCCTTCTTTCGCATATCACATTTAATAGGGATATCCTTCCCGGATATGTCAACGATTTTGCGCGCTATATCTTTAATCTTAATCTGCTCAGAAGATCCGACATTAAATGGGCCGACAAAACGAATATCGTCTAGTTTTTCAATCATAAGTTTGGTGCACTCAATTGCATCATCGATATAGCAGTATGAACGCGTCTCTTCACCATCACCCCAGATTGTGAAATCAACGTCTGGATATTTAACCGCCCTGTGTGAAAATACTGGAATAACTGAACCTGTTTGAAGATCGTAGTCTTGGTTGGGTCCATATATGCCTATATATCGCGCGATGGCGGCCTTAAAGTTGCGATTTTCATAAACAGCGCACCGGATTTGCATCTCGGATTGTAATTTTGCCCATCCGTAAGATAAAAGAGGGCTTGCGGGGATATCATCATTTTCTGTAATGATTGGCGCGTCGATTTTATTCTGTAGTTCGTGGGGATATACATGCGCACTGCTAGCATAAAAGAATGTATTCACGCCATTTGCCATGGCCGCCTGGAGCACATTTGTGTCAATTAGCACATTGTCGCTCATAATCGAATAGGGAGCGCTTGTATAAACGCCGATTCCTCCAACTTTTGATGCTAGGTGGATTACAATGTCAGCATCATGGATCACCGCGCGGGTTCTCAGGCTATCTCGAAGATCTATATCTAAAACCTCAATCTCCAATGCCAAGTGGGATAGATTTTCTGGCTTGCTTCGAAAGAAGTTGTCAATAACCGTGATCTTGCAGCCCTCCTTGACTAGATTCTCAACAAGTGGCACACCTATTAAGCCGGCGCCGCCAGTTACAATAACGCGCTTTCCGTTCCAGTAGCTCATCGCCTATCCTCAAAATTAAAATTAAAATATTCTATTTCCTCAGCGTTTGCCTCGCGCACTAGTCTGATCATCTCTTCATCATAATCTTCAGAATAGTGGCGCGACTTAGAAACAGAGTTGATTTTTGTATCTAATAAATTTCCATATTCTATATCGTGTTCGTCAAAAAATTTCTTTAAATCTTCTCTAAAATTATCATATTTAAAAACCTTATCTATCGCCATCTCTCCATTACTATCTTTCAACATTGGTAATTGAGATATTTCATCTGCTGATTTAAACCAACCCTCTATTTGGTAATTTAATGCCTTAATAAACTTCTCTCTATCAAATGTTCCCCTATTAAGCCACATCACATAAGAATGCAAACGATCCCATGGGTTGCGCACGACTGTAAATTTTGTAAACTTGTCGTAGACGTCCGGATAGGTCGCCTCGTAGAATTCGAGACCTGGGTGCATTGTTTTCATTCCTGTGCGGGCATCCCACATGCGCATACCACTTGTTCCGGCAGGATCATATAAGGTCGGAAAGCCCCCCTTAAGAGTGTCCGGCGAATATGGATCTAAAATCTTTTTAATTGTATAACCGCCGGTTTTAGGCAAATGTATATAAATTATTTGTTTGCTGAGCGATATCATTTAACCACCTTCTTAATCATACATAATTCTCCTTATACCATTCTATAGTTCTTTGAATGCCTTCTGAGATGTCCGTGTCTGGGACATAGCCAACTGCCTTTTTAAATCGAGACATGTCATAAAAGCGACGTGGCTGTCCGTCAGGTTTGGATGTATCCCAAACAATTTTACCTTTATATCCAGTCTGTGTTGCAATAGTATTAACCAACTCTTTGATGGTGGTTTCTACTCCTGTTCCCAAATTAAAAGGGCCCGTTTCGTTAACTTTTTCGGCCATCGTAACGATCGCGCGCGCGGTGTCTTCCGAATACAGGAATTCGCGGCTGGCAACACCCGTTCCCCATACAACCACTTCCTCTCTTCCGTCCTCAACCGCTTCAAGAAATTTGCGAATAAGAGCCGGCACCACGTGAGAAGTCTCGAGATTAAAATTATCATGAGGTCCGTATAAATTAGCTGGCAACAACACAACCGAATTAAAGCCATATTGCTCGCGGTAAGTCCACGATTGAATGATTAAGTTCTTCTTGGCCATTGAATATCCAATAGAGTTTTCGTCCGGCAAGTCACGCCAAAAATCTTCTTCTGTGTATGGCACAGGCAACAGTTTTGGATATCCGCAGCCGGCGGCCAGTGCTACAACTTTTTCGGCTCCATTTAAATATGCATGATGCATAACAAGAGTTCCCATCATTAAATTATCATAGAAAAACTCAGCTGGTTTAGCCTTGTTAATTCCAATTCCACCAACCTTGCCGGCCAAGTGAAGGACGACATTAGGCCTATGTTCACTAAAATACTCTTCGACCTTCTTTTCATTTGTTAAATCTAAATCTTTTCGTGTCGGGGAGAGTACTTTAAAATCGATGTTTTTTTGCATCTCCCTTAAAAGATTCATCAAATTTGTACCCACAAAGCCGTGGGCGCCTGTGACTAGAACAGTCTTATTTTTCCAAAAGTCGCTCATTTAAATTCTCCATAAAGTTTTCTATTGAATATTGTTGTACGTGCTCGTGTGCGCATTCAACTATCGGCCAATACTTTTCATAATTGTTTGTAATATCTTCTATTTTAGCATGTAAATCTCGAAATGTGTCCCAATAAATGAAATGTTTACCGGGCTCAAACCAATTTTCAATTACATTATATCGATCGCGACACATCAGCATCAATGTCTTGCTGGCAGCTGCTTCAACCATCCGAGTTTTCATTTGGGGCATCTGATACGTGTTGTTGATCCACTCTATCTTTTCAAATTGCTCAATATTATTAAAAGAATTAAATGTTTCAAGATGAGGAGCATGCAAAAAGAGAAGATTAACCCCTACAGATATCTTGCATTGATTTAAAAGATCCCATTTTTGCTGACTTGATAATTGATAATTGGTGACTAAGCCTGCGGATTCTTTGGTCAAGCCGTGATTAGATATAGTGCTAAATCTATAGTCAAATTGCGATAGTACTTCAAGCATTGGAATATAGAACGGGTGATGTACTTGTCCGTAATAAATTGCATCATGTTTTTTATCTTCTGGTTCGGTGTCTTCGTATTTTTTGAATTCTTGCGCGCTAAACGGAAAACAAATAGGAGTATGAGGAGTAGAACTTACCATGCTTGCCCATTTAGCCGTGTAGGGACAAATAGTGAACACCTCAGTGAAATATTCTTGATTACTGATTGTATCGCCTCCTGCGTATTTGGGATCATGACCCAGCAAATCGCAGGGTGCACTAGTATTGAACGCCAATCGGTGGGGGAAATCTTTATACTTTTCTCTCAGTTCGGCATCCATAAGCGCTTCCCATCCCCAAAAAAATACGGCATTCTCAACGCCGTCATCATAACGATCTAAACCAAAATGTTTAACGATACAATCTGAATATTCTCCACCTTGTCTATAAACAACTATCATTTTACAAACATCATCCCATAATTTACGCGTCGTTCTGGCTTAATGAGAGCTTCGACTTTTAAATCTTCCCAAGAATAGTAATTCTCGGGTTCTTCGAGATAGGGATCTCCCTTATCTGAATATGTGGCAGTTTCAAATACGTCGCCTTCATCAAAATATCCAATTATCCCATATTGACTATACCCCAGATTTTGAAGATGTTCTACAATCTTATAAAGTGTATCTTCCTCTTCTTCGTGCCACTCAAAGCATATCTTTTTCTGTTTTGCTGAAAGACCCTGAAGCACCTCGTATTCATATCCCTCAACATCTATCTTTATCATGTCTGGGGTACCGTACTTTTCCACCATTTCGTCGAGCGTAGTAGTCCGCACCTTGGTGGGATTCATCCAGTTTGCTGATTGCGGTCGGAGATTTTTAGAACCCTTGGTAAAGCGAGAGTTTTCCATAAATTTAGTTGAAGCTGTGGAAATGCCCGTCTGGTTAGGCTCTATGTAAAAGTCTTTCTCTTGATCTTTCTCAGAAGAAACCAGAGCGTGGATGAGTGTAAGCCCTTTTTTGGGGGGTAAATTATATATGAGTGACAAATTGGCTTCCACCCCCACAACGGTACACTCGGGATGCTCTTTGAAGCAAACGTTTGCGAACTCTCCTTTGTTATATCCAATATCAAATACCAATTTCATACCAACCTCCAATCTGACGGATAGAACCCCATTCGATATTCATAATCAGGGCGATCGGGATGATAGTGCTTAGGTGCAACAATAAGCGCTTCACTGTTGACGTTCAAATAGGCAGCCCACCAACCAAAACTGCTGATATGTGAAATGATATTATGATCGCATTGCATTATCATTGCAAAATCTGTTAAAGTGTCATTCTCATCAGCAAACAGATATTCGTCTCCTACGAAATTGCGCTTGCACCATTCCATGTCTGTTTCGTTGGAATTGCCAGAGGCGCGGGAGCCGCCTGAAAAAATAAGATACTTCACTTTTCTGTCGCTGAAACATTCTTTTGCTGCTAACAGATATTTTCCATAAAAGCTATCTTCTTCCAGATCGCCTTTTTTGCCATACATTTCATTCAATTCTTTACTTGGGTTTGACCCATCGGTATTATCGCCCCTTCGCAAGTGAAGAGAAACAATTTCATGATCAGGATACTGACTACGAAATACATCTAATTGCTCTTTTGCGGTGGCCATTATTTCCGACTTTGGTGTAAGCTCTTTTTTAATTTGCTCTTCATGGCCGTTAAAATATAAGGTACTTTGAAAAAAGCCATATAAGTCGATATTGTCAGGAAGCACATAAAATTGCTCGTCAAAATTCATATAGTCAGGCTCGTAATAGCGGCCTTGCAACTCCTTTACTTCTTGCTCTTCCATAAAATCGCACTCAATATTAAAATTATTCAACAAGCATCCTTGACCATGCCACATGCGATCTGATGGGTTGGGAATCTTGGTGGTATAGCCCCGGGACAGCCCCAAACCTCTTAGTGCTGCATATTGAAACAACTGATTGCCCAGTCGTCCTAATCTTCCTAATTCTATAAATGTTATCATTTTATCATCTCCACATTTTTAAACAATTCGAATTCTCTTAGATCGCGGTAAGGAGGATTCTCCGGCAAATCTTCTACATGTTCGGGATAATTCTGCATGAGCATTAGCCCTCTTGCAGCTTGCTCGGGAGACATATAAGCGTTCCAGCCGTTAATCTCAATATTGTCCTCATGATACATCACTTCGCCGCGGCCTTCATAGCGGCCTTTTCGGAACCATTTAGCTGCTTCTTCATCGTCTGTGAGGATCATGCCGCCTTTTCCAATCTTCAAGTGCTTTTTAATATGAAACGACAGGCACAT
>CEUI01037858.1_pt1 | contig 12555 bp, 6 predicted proteins | sample 531411 | NCBI WGS metagenome assembly CEUI01 (sample SAMEA2622841, study PRJEB7988) | marine metagenome | isolation source: saline water (ENVO:00002010), including
ATAGAAGTGGTTTTAGAACACGAAGGTGGTTATGTAAATGATCCAGACGACGCTGGAGGTGAAACCAATTTTGGTATCGCTAAAAGATGGTATCCGGATGTTGATATAAAAAATCTCACAAAAGAACAGGCTAAAAAAATATATCATCAAGATTATTGGAGACCTGGTAAATGTGATGAAGTTCCCCCACAATTAAGACATATTTATTTTGATATGTGTGTTAATTTTGGAAGAAGAGGAGCTGTTAAGGTTTTACAACAGGCTGCTAATTCTAAATTAAGAAATAAAATAGAAGTAGATGGGGGAATAGGTCCAGCTACATTAAAAGCTATACAAAATGTCAGTTTAGACAGAGTAAGGGCTTATAGAGTTTTAAGATTCGCAAACATAGTTATAGACAAACCTAAACAAGAGAAATTTTGGGTAGGTTGGTTTAGAAGAGCAACGGAGGTATAAAATGGCAGAACAAAAACAAAAACAAAAGTTTCCAAGTGAAGTTATAGATTTACCAAGTGAAGGCAAAGTTTATCCAAAAGATTCACCACTATCAGGTGGTAAAATAGAATTAAAATATATGACAGCAAGGGAAGAAGATATTCTTACATCACAAAATCTTATTAAAAAAGGTGTCGTAATCGATAAATTATTAGATTCACTTATTCTTACAGAAGGAATAAAATGTGATGATTTAATATTAGGTGATAAAAATGCTGTTATGGTTGCTGCTAGAGTTTTAGCATATGGTGCAGATTATAATTGTATGGTTACAAATCCAAATAATAATGAATCATTTGAAACAACCATTAATCTTACGGATTGTCCATTTAGAAAATTACCAGAAGATATTTCTTCAAATTCATTTTCACTTGAATTACCACTTTCAAAGAAAAAAGTTACTTTTAAATTGTTAACGGGTATAGAAGAAAAAGCAATAGAACAAGATTTAAAAGCTTCTAAAAAAGTAGGATCTGATATTTCACCTGAATTGACAACAAGATTAAGACATACTATTACATCAGTTGATGGTGATAATTCACAATCTACAATAAATAATTTTGTTCAAAATTTATTGGCTAGAGATTCATTATTTTTAAGAAGTGAAATTAAAAAAATGACACCTGATATTGAACTTAAACAGGAAGTAGAAATAGAAGGAGAGACGGTCGAGGTAGCGATACCAATGACCGTAAACTTTTTTTGGCCTGACTCCGAAGCATCGCTCTGATTTACATGACCAAATATTCCAATTAATATATTTCGGTGAAGGTGGATTTACACATTCCGATGTGTATACTATGCCTACATATTTAAGAAATTTTTACTATAAAAAACTTTTAGATGTAAAAGATACAGAAAAAAGACAATTAGAAAAACAAGAACAAAAAAATAGTAAATTATCCAAACCATCTTTTAAAAATTCAAATTTCAAACGATAATTTTTTACATATTTGATATTTATATATGAATAGATACATCTAATTAGGAGAAAGGGATGAAGAAAAAAAAATCATATATGAATTTTGAAAATATATTATCAGAGGGATTTTATTCAAAATTGTTTAAATTTTTGTTACCAAAAAAAATAAAAGATAAATTGGATAGTTCCAAGAAAAAAGCATTAGATAAAGAAATAGCAAAAATTGATAAAGATATAAAATCTTACAAAAAACAAATGAAAATTTCTCAAGGTAAACTATATAAGGCTGTTGAAAAACAAACAGGTGTAAAAATCAACAAAAAAATAGTAGATCAAGAATGGGAAAATTTAATTTCAGGAAATTAATTAAATGGCTAAAGAAAGAAACTATGTAAAAGATTTAGATGCTGTAAAACTGTTAAATCATGAACTTAAAGAGTCAGCTAAAACATTACGCAAGTTAGATGGAACTGCTGAAGATTTAGGTAAATCTGTTCTTGGCATAGCTAAAGGTCTTGGAAAAAGTAGAAAAGAAACCGAAGAAAATGTAAATTTAGCAAAACAACAAGCAAATCTTGGTCAAAAAATGGTAAAGTTTCTCAAAGCAGAAGAGAAAGGTGGAAAAATGGGTTTAATGTTTGCTAAAGCAAGATTGAAACTAGCATTCGCTCAGGCTGATAAAAATGATGATATTACTAAAGAATTAAAAACTCAATATAATCTTCATAGGACAACTGTAAAAATAGAAAAACATCGTAAGCAGCTTCAAGAACGAAAGAAAGATTTAGCAAAAGCCACCTCGTCTGCATTTGGTGAAATGGGCTCAATACTAACATCAGCTGTATCTAATCCACTCACTTTTATAATCACATTGATGATGAGATACAATGCTATAACTCAAAGAATTGGTGATAGTTTCGGTGCTATAGGAATGCATCAACATAAACAGGATTTAACTGAAATTCAAGCTAAAGCTGAAGAATTTGGATTGTCTATGGAAGTTGGAGTAGAGTCAGTTATAGCTCTGGGTGATGCATTTGGGTATGGAACTCAAAAAGCTACAGAACTTGCTGATGATGTTTTAAATATTCAAAAATCTTTAGGTCTTAGTAATGATGTATCTGCAAATCTTGTAGGATATTTTTCAGAAATGACTGGAAAAAGTGGACAACAAACTCAAGAATTATTAAAACAAACAGCAGCATTAGCTGATGCAAATAATGTTGCACCAAAAGCAGTTATGGAAGATATAGCTAATAGTACTGAAGCTTTTGCAAAATTTGCAAATGGTAGTGCTGAGGGTTTATTAAGAGCTGCGATACAAGCAAGAAAACTTGGAATAAGTTTAGATAAAGTAGCTGGTAGTGCAGAAGGTATGTTAGATTTTCAAACATCATTAAATGCTGAAGTTGAAGCTTCAGTTATGTTAGGAAGAAATATAAATTTACAAAAAGCTAGAGAGTTGGCATTGACTGGTGATTTAGAAGGATTTCAAAAAGAACTTATGAACGCTATTGGAGATGAAACTGAATATAATAAGTTAAATATTCTTCAAAAAAACTCACTCGCTCGAGCTCTTAATTTATCTGTTGCTGATATGGATAAAATGGTTAGAAAGGAGAAAGAAGCTGTAACACTTGCAGGAGTTATGGCAAAAACAGATATATCACATATAATGCCTAAAGATGCGATGACTGATATGGCTCAGAGAATGGCTGAATTTCAAGTTCAACTTACTAAAGTAGCTGTTGAAATCGGACCTATGTTGTTAGATTTATTTGCAGGAGAAAATGGTTTAGCTAAACATTTAATAACAATAGTTGCAGCTGTTGCAGAATTTATCGTAGGTCTTAATAACTCAATAGGAATTGTTCCACTTTTAATTGGATATATGGCAACATTAGCGGGAAAATCAATAGGTGTTTTAGTAGCTGCAGCTGGAACTGCTTATGTTAAGGGAGCTTCTACACCACCAAGTCCTGTAACTTTAGCTCTTTTAGCTGCCGCACCAGTTGCAATTGCAGCTATAGTTGGGGGTATTACAACATTAATATCTAGTATGTCAATGGCTGGTGATGCATTTGTTGGTAGGGGTAGAGGACCAATGATATCTCCGAGAGAAGGGGGACTTATTCAAGGAACTGTAAATGATGAAGTATTGATGGCTCCAAATATAGGAGGATTGTTCAATGCGACACAAGGTGGTGGTAGTGGAAATCAACAACAATATATGGAACAAGTTAAAACAAATCAAAGATTAGGTCAACTAATAGCGAGTATGGATTCTTACTTTGGAACTGGTGGTACTCAATCCAGAGCATTAAAAAGAATTTCTGAGGTGGAAGCTGATAAAGGATTTTTATAATTATGGGTTTACAAAATTTAAAAAGTATATTCACCAAAGGATTGGAGAAATTCAACAAATCAGATTTAACATCTCTTGATAGTAAATATACTCAAGGTGCAACGGAATTTAATAAAGCAGAACTTACTGTTAGAACCAAGAACAGTCCATTATCTAGACTTGATAGTGATTTCGATAATGGTGTGGGAGAATATATTACTCCATCATCACCCTTTAATAGTGAATATGATAATGTATCTATACCAACTTTTGAAAATATAGGAAATCAAATAGGAAACAGTTTATTCAACAATGATATAAATGGTCTTATTGATATTTATGAATCTAATCGACCTCAAGATACATATGATTCTAAAATAGGTTTTGATCCTAATGGAACTAATGAATGGAACAATGTAACTATATATTCAACTCATCAAGGTGATGGGGGATTACCGATGATTACACCTGTGTCCGCACCAATACTTGATACACTTTTGAGGCAACCTCCATCTTTTGTGAGTAATGATTTGACAATTAAACATTATACTCAAGAAAATTTTGATTCAAGAATTCCAAAAAATGATGGAATACAAATAAATAATATCAATACTTATGCTGGTTCAATACTTTATCCTCATAATACTAATACAATTGAAAGGTTTGGATCTAATGGTTTTGTTACAACTGATTATTCTTCAGCTGGTCAAGGTCAGGGTTTTCAAGGTTCACCATTTATACCATTATCTGAATTGGGTTTAGATTTGGGTACATCTGAAGGATGGCCAAGTTTATATAAAGAAGATCATTCACCATTAATAATAAATAATCCAGATCCAAATAATCCATTTAAACCTTATATCTATGGTGGGAATGTTAACAGAGATAAATTAAATATAAGAGGAACAGCTTCTGATGCACCTTCTAATTTATTTAGTCCATCAAGAACTCAAGTACTTGGCCAAGGTGCTGGTGAACCTTACATAATAAGTCCAATACCAAGAAGTGATACAGATAATAATAGTGGTAGATTTCGTAATGCGGGAAGTCAGGAATTTCCTATTATAAGAAGCACATTAGATACTATAAGAATAAGTAAATTTTTAACTTCACCAGCTGGAATTGCATTTGTAGCAAAACAAAATATAAATTCATTTACAAATACAGCTGTCATAAGAGCTGGTGATGATTTATATAGAGTTCCTCAAATGTTTAATAAATTTTATTTTCCTGCTTCTACACTCGCTACAATTAATCCTATGAGTAGACAAATTGGTATAGCTTTCCCAAAAGGTTTATATAGAAGGGATTCAAATCAGATACTCGATGATGTATTTGGTGAAGTCAGTTATATTAACAGAATTCCTAGACCTAATGTTTCAGGTTTTACAGGTCGTGGTGAATATAATTGGGCATCTAGAGCAAGTCGTGATACAACAATTGATGATGTTAATGCCGCTCGAAATAGAATGAACGAGAGTACTGTTCAGTCGGGTTTTCCTGATTGGGATATTAATCAAACATTTAAAGCTGGTTTGCAAGATTCAGACGAAAATACAGGTATTACTGGTGTACAATCTGGAACAAAAACTCTTTTGGATGCTATAGAAAATAGTGTAAATTTGGGTATGTTTACTGTATTTAGTTCTAGTGGAGGTGAGGTTATTCCTAAAACTAATTTTGGTGATAAAATGACTCTAGCTAAAATGATAAGAGGTACACATATGATAACTACCAATGAAGGAACTATAACTCCTGAAGCTCAAGGTAGTGCTACTGCGAAGGAAAAAATTGCTAACACAACTGCAGTTAATATTGAAGCTGAAAAAGAAGGAATGCCATTTTATTTTAAAGATTTGAGGACTCTAGAATATGTATTTTTTAGAGCTTATTTACAAGATATAGTAGAAAATGTAGTTCCTACATGGAATCCTACTACATATGTAGGAAGAAGTTCTCCTGTTTATACATACCAATCAACTGAAAGAGATATAGGTTTTACTCTTAAATTGTATGCGAATACTGAATCTGAGTTAAATATGATTTATACGAAGCTAAATAAATTAACATCATTGTGCTACCCACAATATTCTAAGGATTTACGAATGAGTTCGAAATTGCGAGGCGGTAAAAATATAAATAGAATGAAACCACCATTAACTCAACTTAGAGTAGGTGAATTATATGGAAATGAAAAAGGAAATCTTTTAGGATTTCTTGAAACAATAAATTATACAGTTGAACAAACGGCGACTTGGGAAACAAAAAAAGGTAAAAGAGTTCCAAAGTATGTTTTAGCAACCATTGCTTTTAGAGTTATATATTCACATGTACCAGATGCTTTTTCAAATTTTTATGGTTTAAATAAGGGATAATAAAATGGCAAGATATGAAAATACAAAAACTTCAAAAAAAAATAAAAATAAATATTATATGACTTCAATATATCCAGAAGTTCCTGAAAGTGATAATGATATGTATTATATATCACAAGAAGGTGATAGGTGTGACAACTTAGCATTTAGATTTTATGGTGATTCAACTTTATGGTGGTTTATTGCACAAACAAATAAATTAAATTCAATGAATATAGAATCTGGCGTATCATTGAGAATACCGGCAGATATACCAACAGAGGTTTCTTAATGAATATAAATGCAAGAGTATTCGGTTCTCCTATTCCTAAAAAAGTTAAAAATAAGTTAGAAGCTAGACAAGAAGCTGCATCAAGAACTATAAAACCAAATGAAACTTTATACACTCGTGGAAGAGGTAATGTGATGGTAAATCAGGGAACTACTTATGGTGATCTTCTTAACAATCAATTTGGGGGTGAAGGTGATTTATCATCAAGAACTCCTTTTGTAAGAATGTGGACAGCAGTTCAGTTAAGAGAAAAAATAGATTATAAAGATGATCAAAAAACTTGGATGAACATAGACTGGCAAGAACCTTTAGATACTTATGAAGAAGCTGCACGACTAGCTAAAAAATATAATGGGGGGATAGATAATTTAGATAACATAGGTGAACCTGATCCAGAAGTTGGATATCTTCTTCCAAGAACTTTTGTTCAATATGATGATAAAACTAAAAAATATTATCTAAGACAAGAGAAACCAACAAGTCAAGATGTAGAAGGATTTGGTAAAGCAATTTATACTCTTACTACTAATAATATACCAACACATGCAGGAGTTAATGCAAGTGGTTATGATAAATCAACTTCAATGAGTTATAATGAATGGGTTCAGGACGGAAGGCTTATAGCGGAGGGTGGTGAGATTGGGCAGGATGAAGCTTTTGAAGTATCACAAGGAAAATTTGGCAGCCAATGGCAGTCAAAAGCTTTTGAAGGTAGATGGGAAAGAGAGGGAGATACTGAAGGATATCAGAGGTATTTGAAAAATCAACAGTCTGCATATGATAAGGCTTTTCCACGAGAACATGGTGTTGAAAACGATCATAATAAATTTATGAAACCACCAGCTGGAATAAAATCTATCAATATTAGTACAGAAGGTTCATTGGGTGTTATAAAAAAAACAACAGTAAATTTTATTGTTCATAATTTTGCTGATTTTGAAGAAATTTATATGAAATATTTTATGAGGCCAGGAGCTCAAGTTTTTGTTGATTATGGTTGGAGTAATGTACCTCTTTATAGTCCTGAAAAAATAATGGATTTGGGTCCTGTTGGAGAATATCAATTACAAAAAATATTATTTGATTCAGAAAAAGGAATTATTCCAAAATATCAGGGTGATTTAGATACTTTAATAGGAATTGTTACTGACTATGAGTCAAGAATATTACAAGATGGTAGTGTTGAATGTAGTGTAACCATTACTTCAAAAAATATGGCTTTACTTGGAGTTGATGTAGAAGAAAAAACATCTAAAAGGATAAATTTTTTAATAGATTATACAATACAATATGAGGGATTATTTTTAAATAGTAGTCCAAATGAAAGAAAAACCTTAGCATTTAGTATACCAAATGCAAATTCCTCAACAGTTGATATAAGGGGTTTTAAAAATGCAATAAAAAATCTTGCAGAAAAAAGTTTTGGTACTGAGTTATTGACACCTGGTGGTTATGTACAACTGTCTACTGGAATTTATGTAAATACAAAACATGATAAACAATATATAACATGGGGTTTACTTGAAGATAAACTTTTTAATAGTGAATTTGGATTTGGGTCAGATTTAAAAAATCTAGTAGGTGTTTCAGTATCTAACAAAGCGGGTTTCGAATCAACACTCGATTCAAGTGAAACATATGTTAGGTGGGATGAAAAATTAGGAAAAAGACAAACATGGATGTCTGTAGCTGATGAAAAACCTTGCAACTGGCTTTATCCAGAAAATTGGGGTAATGTAGGAAAAGGAACATATGAAATTAGTGGATCTTTTACTAAAGGTGTACAGGATATAGACACAAGAAATGTTAGAACTTATAGTAATAGACTTGCGAAAAGACCTGATTTTGATTTTTTAATAAAAGAAGCAATTGAAAATGAAACAACTCAACCTACAACTCCACATGGAGAATATATAAGTGAAGATGAAATTAAACAAAGACTTGGTCCAGAATATTGGAGTTTTTCACATTATGGTGCTAATCCAGATTACACACCACCAACTCTTGACGATATAACAGAATATACTTGGGAAGAATTAGAAGAACATTTTTCAGAAGTTCCTAACATTGAACCGGATGGAGAACCTGTTAATTTACTTCAAATGATGAATAATCAGTTTTTAGCTATTAGAAATCAAACAATAGAAGAAGCTACTGGACTTTCAGAAAAAGAATTTAACAATTTAAAAAGAGCTACTTCACCACCACTCGGAACTGTTGGTGCTGATGGCCAATATGATCATCATCAACAATTTGAAGTTAATTTAGCAGCTAATCCTGGAGAACAGGGATATCCTGCGTTGGGAATGTGGGCTTCCGATTACACATTAGGTTATCAAACACATCAATCTGAATATGGATCCTCACAGGGATTTGCAAACACTGATATGCCTGAAGAATATTGGTGGATAGATGCATTAGACACTTCTAGATTGGGAAGTTTAGACTTAACAAAAAAAAGATTTTGGTGGTATTTTTATGCACCAACCACTGCTTGGCTTACTATCGGAACTTCTAAAAAAACTTATGAATCTTTCAATCCGCGAAATGAACGAAGGGTGTTCCCTACAAGAGGTGGAGGGATTCCTGCTTATATGTATGAATCAAATCCACACTTTGGGAATCCAGCACTTGCTCATTTGGAGCCAGGTGAATCACTTGAATATTATGAAGTTGAATCAGCTGATCAATTCAGAGAAGCATTAAGACATGACTCTTTTAGAGAATTTTGGACTTCACCTTCATCATGGAGAGTCGAGGGGGCAACTGGTATGGGAATTGGTACTGGAGATGATTATGAACTCCTCCCAAATGCTGAGCAAATAACTCTTAAAAAAAGAAGAATGTTGGATTTTTTAGAAATAATTGGTATTGAACCATATCTCTCTCTTATAGAGACATTTCCAGGTAAATATAAGTATGAACAAGTTGATACTAGTGCTAAACCAACTGTCACCGATGCAGCAATCACAATTCAAAATCCTATAGACTGGACAGCTGTTGATAAATATCATTCAAGAATACCTCTTAGAGAAATTTTTATTGATGTTGAGATTGTTAAAAAAGCTTTTGAATCCACTGATGAGGGTACTACAACAAAAGAGGCTATAGAATATATTTTAGAAAAAATGAATGAAGATTCTGTAGGAATTTGGGATTTAAAATTAGTTTCTGCTCCAGGAGATGATACAAGTTTATCAGTAGTAGATTATAATTTTCTGGGAAAGGATAAAAATAAGGGAAACACAACTCAACAATCTACTTATGATGAACTTTTTGTGTTCGATATTACAGGAAGAAAGTCAATTGTAATAAATTACGATTTATCATTAAATATTCCAAGTGGAAATATAGCAACAATGTTAGCTATTCAAGGTGCATCAGAAACTAATCAATCTTTTAATTTAAATGCGGATATTGATTCACATTTAGCTTTTTCAAGTGTAACGGGTAATGATAATGAGCGTTATATTCAATATTTACCTAATTTACATGGATATAGAAATTTTAGAGGAAACACAGATGATATAGTTGGACTTCAGGGTTTTGATGATATGAAACATTTTAGTAAGCAGACTATTAGAGAAACAAATGTAGCTAATAATAATTATGATCTTGTTAATGTTTCACAACACACCGACGCGCAAGGTTACATTTATGATACAAGTACAAATGAAAAACAATCAGACAAAGCTACTATAGATGCACAAGTAAAAGTTAATGAACAGTTGCAGGCTGATCAAAGAGACAGATTAAAAGAACTTGGTTTTATAGTTACAAGTACATTTAAAGAATATTTTGATACATTAGCAATGGGGGCATATTTGAATGATAAAGATGGTAGAGCAGCACCTCTTCATTTTTTAAAATTAACTTTAAAAGTATATGGTATATCATCGTTACAACCAGGTGATATATTCAGAGTTAATTATTTACCAAAAATTTATTTAAATAATGTTTATTTTCAAGTCATTAAAGTTACTCATGATGTAGATCCAACTGGTTGGTATACAACTTTAGAAACGGTGTTTAGAGTTAGACCTGACAAAAAAAATGAAGCAAATATAGCTAAAACCGCAACCGACTCCAATGTTGTAATGGATTCGACAATGTTAGCTTCTATGCAAAATTTAAGTGAAGCTTCAAGAGTAGGTATGGATGTTCCTATGTTTAAAACCGACTGGTATTGGGGTGCCAACACTTCCGCCACATGGAATTATTATACAGGCTATCAAGCTGGTAGTATAAAAGATCAACCATATGGTTCTAATCAAAAAACTAAAGAAAGACAAAAAGAATATAGAATAGATAGAGCTACAGAACTTAATTTTAAAAAATTAGCACCCTTTATTACAAAATTAAGACCTTATATTAATGACATAGTAACTGACCCAAATAGTAGAATTTCACATGGATTTGAATTTGAAGTTTGGAATACAATGACAAATCAAGATGTTGGATTACATGTTAAGACTCAAGCAGGTGGTGTGCACACCACTCTCAAAGGCTCTACCAGTGCCACTAATGCATCTGCATATCGAGCTCTTGGTGAACTTTTCCCACCTAAGGATCCTCACCCTATGGCTCTTCCAGGTACATTAAATGTTTATCCTATGATGAGTATGTGCGCTTCAGTATATATGGATGTGGATTATAATATGAAAAGTAAGGATGGACGAGGTAAAAATAACCAAGAAATAGCTAATGGAAGTATTGCTCAAAGACTTGGTTATTTTGATAAAAAAGGAGCTGCTCATTTTAATAGTGATGTAACATCATATAAGATTCACACTAATTTATGTAGAAGGAATAGAAACAAACCACAATCTGGTGATATGAAAATATCTATTCCAGCAAATTCATCAGGATTTACAACTGCTAATTTTTGTGATTATGGGGTAATGCCCACCATTCTTAATTCTATTGCTGGTACTAAAAAAGAAGTTTGTACAGGAACTAATAATAATGGTTTGGTAACAATGAAATTAGATAGAGTTGATGATAACGAACTTTTAAGATATAATAGTTGGAAAGATTATGGAGCTGACGATTATGGTGTAGATGAATATGTTGATAAACAAAGTTTATATTTAGGTTGGACGGGTTATAGACTTCAATATGAAGGATATAGATGGAGACATATGCTTGAACCAGGTTATCATTCTCATTTTTGGGAGTATGGTGGAGGATGGGATGATATAGTTACTAATTCTCGGGGTAAACGATACAAAGATATATTTAATGAACATTTTCCTGTAAGAGATGAGGAGGGGTATCCAAAATCACAATTCGGTGGAAGTTGTTATAATATTGGCTGGGAGCCTGGAGGATTTGGTCATCAAACTGATTCAGCATTTCCATATAGTAACATGACTTATGAAAGATTTAATGGAGGTCAAGTAGGTAATTGGACACCTTCATATGCAACGGGAGATAAGAAAGGTGGGATGGGAGTATATCAAAATTACCATCTTTTAAATGAGATGAAAGGTGTAGGAAGCACTCAGTGGCAAAACACTACCAATTTTCAAGGTCATGCACCATTGCAATTTAGGAAAGCCATGGCTTGGACTGCTAGAGTGCATGAGAATTTTCATTATTTTCATAAAGGAGAAAAATGGGTAATATTATTTAATAAGGCTAAACCTCGTTCTCATTATATGTTTGTTAGAAAAGAACATTTAGAAGCAAATACAAATGGTATATATGATGTATTGTTCTCAACAGATACATCAGCTAAAACTGGAGTTATGATAACAGGATTTACAAACACACATGTGCCTTGGGGTGATAGTTGGACACATGGAATTGGTCCTTGGTGGATTGGTCAGGATTGGAAAAACAATTTTCAAGATACTCAAAACTTGGAATATGATTCGAGACGCGAAGATAATCCTCACCTGTTCTCCTATATGGGCACTAAGGGTGCAGTCGCTGTTAAATGTGCTAATGCATGTGAATATAGCCCAAATGATTGTGCTGATCCAAATAATGTACTTCCACCTGGTAATTCAAACAAAGGTGATGGTTACTTTTGTAATGCTTCCACACATGGTTGGAATGCAATAGGTTATTAGATTAAAAAAAAGCTTGTTTTTAACATAAAAAGGTTATATATTGTAGTATGGTTTATATTGTAATACCTATA
>CEUI01023584.1_pt1 | contig 12551 bp, 9 predicted proteins | sample 531411 | NCBI WGS metagenome assembly CEUI01 (sample SAMEA2622841, study PRJEB7988) | marine metagenome | isolation source: saline water (ENVO:00002010), including
AGCTAAAAACAGGTCTTCCAAAGTAAACAGATCCCCAAAACCAAGAATGAAAGATCCTACGGTCCAGACGAACAAGCTTACTGGAAGAGGTGACCCAAGTCGCATAGGTAGGCCAAAGTATGCTAATAAACCAGCTAATAAACCAGCTAAGAAACCAGCTAAGAAACCGAGCCTACGTGCAGATGCCTCAAAAAGAATAGCAGGTAAAACCGTCGCTAGAACGGCGGGCCGCGCTATGCTTGGTAAAGGACCCGTAGGAACGGCAATAGGTGCTGCGTTGTTGGGCGGCAGCGCATTATATGAGGGAATGAAAAATCGTCCAAAAGGTAAGACAAACCCTAAGACAACTAAGGTACGTCGACCGGGTAAAGCTCACACGATTAAGACAACAAATCAGCGTGGTCAACCTGTTACTCTTACGGCAAACCGTTACGATGGGTCTTCTTCGCCTAAGAAACCTACAGGCACCCCAAAAACTAAGAGACCTTCAGCATCTACCTCCAAAAAACCCGTTAAGAAAGTAGGTCCGCTTTCGCCAAAGCGTGGTGTCAAGCGCACTAAGGGCGGTGATTACCCTATATATAAAAAGAAGTCTGCTGAAGCTGGATCATTTCGTCATGCCTTCGCGGCTGCTCGAAAGACAGGAAAGAAGACGTTCACTTGGCGGGGCCGAAAATATAACACCAAGGTAAAAAAATAGATGGACGCTAAATCTAAAACAGAAACTAAGGAAAAAGAACCTGAGTATCCTGTATGGCCGGGACCCGAAGAGGCAGAACCCGGAGTAGTATATAAATCAGGAAAGTCAGGTAATTTAATACAAAAAGGAGATATCCCACTATAATGGTAGAACGTGTAGACATCCCCGTAGTCGAAACGGGTCCTGATGCACCAGAACAAGAGGCAGAAGCACAGCCTCAGGTAGTTGAGCAACCCTCTGAAGAACCTCAAGAGCGACCAGATTGGTTGCCTGAAAAATTTAAATCACCAGAGGAGCTATCGAAAGCATATGGAGAACTGGAAGCTAAACTTTCTCAACCTAGTCCTGATAGAACTGAACCGGAACCCATCGACAAACCCAATACTGAAAGCTTGGAACAAGTTGAAGAAGTGTTGGAAAGCAGGGGTCTCAACCTTGAGGAAATGTCTCAAGAATATTATCAGGATCGTTATCTCAGCGAAGAACGCTACGATCAGTTGGCCTCCGCTGGTATTCCTAGGGAGGTTGTGGATCAGTTCATTTCAGGTCAGCAAGCGGTTGGTCAACAAATTACGAGGGAAGCCGAAGACATAGCGGGAGGACAAGATAACTACCGTGATATGATTAACTGGGCATCTAATAGCCTTCCTTCGGAAGAGATCGACATTTACAATGATGCGGTCCAAAGCAATAACAGAGCGCAAATTCTAAATGCGGTTAGAAGTTTACATAGTCGATTTTCTCAGGATGTCGGAATAGAACCTAACCTAAGTACAGGATCTCGTTCACTAGATGCGGGAGACATATACGAAAGTTGGTCACAAGTGACCCGCGACATGTCCTCGATAGAATATAAAGCTGACCCTGCCTACAGGGCAGCGGTTGAAGCTAAGTTATCCCGTTCAGGACCCTTAGCTTCTTAGCCCATTTCTCAAATAACCTGACCCGATACGTCGGATAATCTTGTGTATTAAGAACAAGGCACCATCAAAGTCTGAGGGGTACTCAGACATTTTCTAACAACTAAGGAACTAGACTAATGGCTAACGCAACTGTCTCGCGTGTAGGTCAGGTCAATGCTGCTGGTGATGCAGACGCCCTATTTCTCAAGGTGTTTGCAGGAGAAGTTCTTCAAAGTTATGAGCAATATAACGTAACTTCTGACAAGCACATGATCCGGTCTATTGCGTCAGGGAAGTCGGCGACTTTTCCCGTCATGGGTCGTTTAAGCGCCGAATTTCACACCCCCGGCACAGAGATTGTTGGCACTCAAATGAACCACAACGAGAAGGTGATTACGATTAATGATTTATTAATCTCACACGCCTTCCTAAGTTCAATTGATGAGGCTAAAAATCACTATGACGTCCGTAGCATTTATACATCTGAAATGGGTCGTGCATTGGCACACCAGATGGACAAGCACGTCCTTCAGATGATGATTGCGGCAGCTAAGACAACGACAGCTAATGTCGGTGACACTGACTACCCTGCGGGTACTATCGTTACAAGTGCTAACTCTGGAACGAACGCTAACGATCTGATAGCTGCAATCTTTGATGCGGCTGAAGCACTTGATGACAACTTTGTTCCGTCCGAGGATCGTTGTTGTTTCCTCAAACCGGACGATTACTACTTGTTGGCTAATGCTACCAACGCAGTTAACGTAGACTTTAGTGGTCGCGGTTCGATTGCTGACGGTACTGTTGCCAGCGTTGCTGGTATCAACCTGATTAAAACCCCACACCTGCCAACTACTAACGTCACTTCTGGCGTTGCGGCAGGTACTGGTACTCGTCAGGCAGTCGATGCCCGTAACACTATCGCTGTCGTTACCCACCCGTCAGCGGTAGGTACTGTCAAGTTAATGGATCTCGCCGTCGAGTCAGATTATGACATTCGGAGGCAAGGGCATTTAATGGTGGCAAAATATGCGGTAGGCCACGGTGTTCTAAGGCCAGAAGCTGCCGTACAAATTCGGACTGCTGCACCGTAAGGTTCAGTTGTCTTAATACTATTGAGAGGGGGCTGGGGGTTTATCCTTCAGTCCCCTTATCTTTTAAGGAGCATAAATGGTACAGCTTTTGAAGACTACACAGTTAGAAGCTGTGAATATTCTGTTAGGTGCCATAGGTGAAGCTCCAGTAAGTTCTCTAGAGAATACTCAGCTAGAGGATGTGGCTGTAGCTCAGAACATTCTAAACGAAACTATCGTGGATGTTCAGTCCACTGGCTACAACTTTAATACAGAGTACAATTTTAAAATCAATCCAGATATTGATGGCAATATAAATGTACCGAACAATACGGTCTTTGCCGATGTCTCTAACAGAGGCACTACCCCACACCTTGACGTCGTCCTAAGAGGAGAACGTCTATACGACAGGGAAAACAGAACCTTTACATTTACGGACCCTGTAGATTTAGACCTCATATTGATACTCCCTTGGCCTGACCTCCCCCAACCATGTAGACGGTATATAACCGTCAAAGCAGCCAGACGTTTTCAGAACAGAGTGTTTGGTTCTGACACTTTGAATGGTTTTACTAACACAGATGAAAATGAAGCCCTTGTTCAAATGGAACAGGCAGACGCCAGATCAGAAGACGCTAACATCCTAACAAGAAATTGGGGTGTGTTTAGAATACTTAGTCGTAATGGACCTAGGAGATATAACCTTTAATGGCTCTTGTATCTGACTCTATCCCTTACATGGTACAGGGGATTAGCCAACAACCTGACGAAGTTCGAAGGACATTCCAAGGTGCTGTTCAGATTAACGCTCAAAGTTCTCTAGTCGATGGTTTAAACAAGAGACCTCCTACAGAACATATAGCGAAGATTTTAACAAACTCAGCCACTAACGTAGCGGCACACCTAATGGACAGGGGGTCAGGAGATAGGGAACTCGTAATTATACAGAGCAACAACACTTTAGGTGGTACTACTTTAAAGGTGTTTAAGATTTCCGATGGTTCAGAAACATCTGTATCAGTGAGTGGCGACCTTAGTTATCTGGTTTGTCCAGATCCCAGGAACGATATTGTTTTTCTGACCGTTCTTGATCGAACATATATTCTGAACAAAACAAAAACTGTGACAATGTCTACCGTTAGGTCTGCTAACGTAACCTTTACGGAAGTGCAGCGGTTCGCGGATCTGTCCAGTTCAGCCGCAATCGGATCTATACATAAAGTTGTTGGGGACGAAGACGATAAGTTTTCAGCGTTCTTTGTAGAAAAGACAGCATCCACCTCTGTGTTTGTAGAGACTGTCGCGCCTAACACTCTTATCAGAATACTGAACACCACGATGCCTCACAGTCTTGCTAGGATAGCTGGAGGTACAACCTTTCAGTATGGGCCAATCACATGGTCCGACAGAACTGTTGGAGATGAGAACACTAACGAAAACCCCGGCTTTGTTGACAAAAAAATATCTTCCTTGTTCTTTTTCAAGAACAGGTTCGGTGTGACCGCCGATGAAAAAGTAACTTTGTCAGAGTCTGGAGAATTTGAGAATTTCTTTAGGACTTCTGTTACTTCCCCTAGTGACGCTGATCCTATAGATGTTGATGTAGCACACACCAAAGTATCTAAGATTGAACACGCTGTTCCGTTTAATGAACAACTGATGTTGTTCTCGCAGCAATCCCAGTTCTTTATGGAAAGTGCAGGAGCTTTGTCCTCGGATACGGTATCAATAAACCCTGCTTCCGAGTTTGAGATGGACGTAAACATGCCCCCGGTAGGTGCGGGAGTTAATGTGTATTTTTCTCAGGTGAGCGGAGACTTTTCTAGGATACGCGAGTTATTCGTAGCGACAGATTTAGATACTCACGATGCTGCTGATATAACCGCACACGTTCCCAAGTATGTTCCAAAAGATGTATTCAAAGCTACTGCCTCTACGTCTGAAGATATCATTTATTTTCTTTCATCAGATACTCCAAACAGATTGTACTGTTATAAATACAACTGGGCAGGGCTAGAGAAAAACCAGAGTGCTTGGTCCTTTTACGAGTTTAACAGTGCAGATACGATCCTCTGGATAGAGACAGTAGAGAATAAAACTTTCTTCGTAGTGTCTAGATCGGATGGTGTGTTCTTAGAGGAGTCAGACTACTTAGTCCCTTCGGATACGAACTTAGATTTTAATGCGCGACTAGATCGTAAGGTTTCTCTTACAGGCTCATTTAACGCCTCGACTAACACCACCACTTGGACTCTTCCTTATGTAGTCCCAACAGCTACTCCAGTAGTAGCGGTCAAAGGTGGAACTTCAGACGATAAAGGAACCACGGTAACCACTACGAGGCCAACTACAACGACAGTAGCGGCATCAGGTGACCACAGCTCTTCCTCATTTATCTTGGGACTTGAGTACGAGATGCGTTACAGGTTTTCTACCCAATTCGTAAGAGAGGGGTCCGGTGTACAGACCAGTGTCGGTGAGAAGATGGCGAGAAACGAGGGACGTCTTCAGCTAAGACGTTGGCAAGTCACTTATCGAGACACTGGTTTCTTCAACATAGAGGTCCAACCTATAGGGCGAGACCTAAAGACCTATGAGTTCACCACTAGACAAGTAAACTTAACCTCATCAGCTCCTAACAGAGTATCACTAGACAGCGGTACTTTTAGGTTCCCGATTATGGCTAAGAATACTGATGTCACTGTAGACATTAAGACTTCATCTTATCTCCCTGCACAGTTCACACAAGCTGAGTGGGAAGGCAACTACAGCGTTCATACAAGAAGACTGTAATGCCTAAAGTTACGCATGACGACATGGATCTCTATGTTCGTCCGTTTGAGGAAGGGGATGTAGAAGTCATAACCCCCAACCTCAGGCTAAGTGATGTGATCGAAGTCGCCGCAATGATGGGTCCCCACAAGTCTACTCAAGAACACCTAAAGCTGTGTGTAGATGACTCTAAAGAAGCGTACTGTTTAGTACATGAGTCCCACCTTGTTGCTTTGTGGGGTGTCACAGATAGCCCTCATGTAGATAACTACGGTATTCCTTGGTTGGTGGCTACAGAAGGCATTCAGTCTATAGGCTTAAATTTTGCCTACCACTCTAGAGAATGGATCAGACATTTATCTAGAGGGTACGAAGCTCTCTACAATTTTGTACATGTGCCGCACTGGCAGTCTCAAAAGTGGCTACAGCTATGCGGTTTCAACGTAATTACAAGCATGAAATACGGTTTTAATGGAGAGGACTTTTATTTGTTTATGAAGGAGTGCGCGTAATGTGTGGCATTGCTGAAGCTACATTAGCGATAAGTGCAGTCTCAGCTATTGCTGGATATGCAGGGGCGCAAGAGCAAGTTAACGCCCAAGCAGAGCAGCAAGCAGCCGTAGATAGAGCAGCATACGCTAATTATGCCAACAACATTAGCTCAATAAACCAACAGAACAAAGAGCTTAGAGAAGCATCAGCAACGCAACAGATGAGCCAAGCTGTAGAACAGCGGATAGCTGAAGGTAGATCTAGAGTTCACTTTGGCGAAACTGGGTTAGGACAAATGGCTCTGACAGGTAACAGCGTTGATGCCCACTTTAACGATATTCTGTTCCAATCTGCTACTGGTAGAGCAACAATGCAGCAAGACCTGAAGAACAGGCAGGGCCAATTAAACCTCCAAGCTAACGCTGCATATAACTCGTACTTAGCTCAAAACGCATCCTTTACACCCCTGTTCAATCCTTCGCCTCTTGAGCCGATTATGAAAATTGCTTCAGCGGGTGTTGATTTTGCTGAAGATCCTACGAGGACGTTGTTTAGGAATAGTGGCACTACAAACATAGGGGGCTTGACTGCTTAATGGCACAGAAATACACGGGTGCAGCACCCTCTCAGAGGCTTTCGCAAGGGCTAAACTTAATAGCACAGCCTGTAGCCAGACCTATAAACACCCCTTTACCCCGACTACAGGTCCCGCCTAGAAACCCTGCAACAGACTTAGCCAATTCGCTTTCCCAAATTAACACCAAGCTTAAACAGTACACTCAGGCAAACATAGATCAGTATAAGACAGACGCTGACATAGAAGTTCAAAAGGTCATCGATGAGCGGTTAGCCGCTGGGGATAGTTACCAGAAGATACAGCAAGATTTTGCCAACGGAGCCTTTGATGACACTCTGAAGATGCAGCTTCATTACGACAGTTTTAATACAGCTTTTGGTGCGCGTGCGTGGAATAACTTTGCTCAAACAAACGGCAAAAAAATTACAAACCAAATGATGAGTACTCTCAATAATGAGCCTTGGGAGAAGGTTACCGCCATAAAACCTGAAGTAGAGATGGCTCAGTTGTCTAACGAATTTCGGCAAATGTACGGGCAAAGTAATTTAAAGTTACTGGCTGGCGCAGAGTCTTCGATGATGAATTGGCGTCAGCAATTTAGAGATAAATGGGCTAAAGCCTATGACATTCGATATACAACAGAACGTGAAAATACTGGAGTACAAAACTCATTACAGTTTTTAGAAGATACCTTTAGTTTTAAAGCCGATGTAGAAGAAGTTAATTTAGAAACAGGTAAAACTAAGGAATACGGTAAGGTATCTGATAAAGAAAAGGTAGAGAGGTTTACTAATATAGCTACTTCTTTAAATACGTTTCTAAAGCAGTATCAAGAGAACACTGGATTAGGTAAGTCTAGTATAAAAACTATGCGGTTACAGGTATCAGAGGCTTTAATAAATAAGATATCCCATGATAAAGAAATGTCTTCAAGGGATAGAATAATCTACCTTAATGCTGTTGAACGGATATTAAATCAAAGCCCCGAAAAAGGTATACCATCACCCATAACAGATTTCAGTCTTACTAAGAAACCGGACGGCAGTAGCGGTACAGAAGTTCAGGCAAAAGCTACCCAGCTTCTTTCGGAAGTTAGTAAAGTAAGAACAGCTATGGAGCAAGCAGAAGGTGTACGGGTTACTAAAGAGTTAGTTCTTAATAATAGACCCGTTCCACAGAAGTTTAGGAAACATTTAGCAGCAGCAGGTGATGCGGTTGTTGCCGATATACAAAAGAAATATAAAAATCCTTCAGAGGCTAGAGTGGCTTTAGCAAGAGCTGCCGAACAATTCCCAGAAAAACTATCTTTTATAACCGACAAACTTAATTACAGCTTTGCTAACATAAGAGACAGGTTAGCTTCTAAAAATGAGACTGAAAGAAACAAGGTTATAGGAGATATGTATTCAGTTTTAGAGCTGTATAAATCATTTAGTCCCGCTGCCAGAAACAAATATCTACCAACAAGTAATATAAACCGACGTATTCTTGATTATCTTTTAATTAAGAACAGGCAGTTACAACAAACAGGAGTTCCTTCTGCTTTTGTTAGTCAAGACACTGAGAGTAAACAAGCAGTCCATCAAGGATTTGCAGAAAACCTACAGTCAATAATGACCATTGTCAGAAACAATGGGGGTACATTACCTCAAGGTAAACAATTAACTGATAAGGATATTAAAGAAGTTATAAGTGACCCGTGGTGGTGGGAGTCTACGGGAGTGGCTGGGGATATTACGGATGCTGGTAGTTGGTGGGATACAGGAATGTCGTCCCACGGTAAAATGATTATTCGACAAGAAGCTAATCTTTTAGGAAAAATGTACAATTTAGAAGGCTTAGATAAAGCCGAGGTTTTAGCACGTATATCACAAGACCTAAAAAGTACGCTCATGTCTGTGGACGGTGATGACCACATCTTTAAAATTGGCCCAACTAGTCCTTTTAGAAACCCAGCTTTACGAGAGTTTGCGGGAGATTATGTAAAGGACCAACTAGAAAAGATTAGTAAACAATATGCTGAAAATATTGATCGAGATGGCTACGATCCCGACGATATAACAATAATGAATTTATCTAGAGCGGGGGGTTTAACTAACGAATACATTATCGTTTATAAAAACACCTATAGACCTGTCAAATCTAACGCAATAATCGTTATTGATGAGAAAAGTGTTACAGATTTCATAGCAAACAAAAGGGCATCTAGTTAATGGCATCAGAGTTCTCTGGGCTTATAGAGGATAGGGACCAACAAAGTCTTGAAGAGTCAACTAAGTCAGTCCAACAGAGCCTAGCTGTACCTTTTGTTGCTAACCAGCAAGAACCAGAGGATATGCCCGTCTTAGATTTGATGGGTAGGGTAGCCGAAGAAGATTTTGCAATGGCTAATGCCTTCAGAGCTTTAAACCGAGAAGTCTTCGATCTCGATCCCGACTTTGTCAGAACACCGGACATGTATAAGGACGCTATGAAAACGCACGGTGTTCTTCCAGAGAATTTAGAAGAACTCGATGATGCTGTTAGCCTCGATGACTGGAACGCTACTATTCAGCACATAAAAGAAGAACAGGACCTGACTACCGATCTGGCACAATACGGGTGGAAGGGTGCGGGAATAAGGTTAGCGGTAAATATGGCCGACCCAGCAATGTGGGGATTAGCCCTTATGACTGGAGGTCTTGGGTTAGCAGGTAAAGCGGCACAGATGAGTCGCCTAGCCTACGTTAGCAGAGTTGCTGGGTTTACAGCGGCAGAAACTGCGCTACTAGAAGGCGCAATTATGTCGGATAAAGTGACATGGGGTTGGGAAGACAGTTTAGCAGCCGTAGGTACAGCGGGGATATTGGGAGCTGGAGCTGGCGCAATCTCCGGTAGGATATTAGATCCTGTAACAAGAATATCTGACGATGCCGCAAAGAAATCTATACTTCAAACGGCAGAGCAAGCAGGTATTAAACTAAGCGACGATGCTAAAGCTAAACTAGCCCCAGAGACTTTAGGAGACCTTGAAACAGCTCCTACAGCTATAGCGGGAACTATTAGAACTCCTAGTATTGGACAAGCGGATAACAGGATAGGCATTAGATACGATATGATGTCTCGGGTTAAGACCTCTCTTAGCCCTGTGTTAAGTAAATACTTCTCTAGACTTGCTCAAGATGTGTTACCTGATGTTGGTAGAGCTGATGATGTTGGTGGTGCAGTAAATAAAATATCTGCTACCGAATTAGCCACACGTATACACAGAGAAAACAGATCCGTCTTTTCCACAATTGTTGTTCAAAGAAATAAGTTTGCAAAGGCAGAAGGTCTGCCGGGGTACAACATAAAAAGGAAAAATGAAGTTTATCACAGTTTCTATGAACTTGTAGAAAGAGCGGTGAGGAGAGATGGCGACAGTTTTATAGACACAGAACTTCAAGGACTTATTCCAGAACAAAGGGCAGCTTTAAAAGCCGCAAGGGACGCCTACAGAGAGTCTACGAGAAAGATACTTCAAGAGCTAAAAGACGCTGGTATAGACGCCGCCGATGATATTGATTTCAACAAGTTCTATGTACCCAGAAGAATTAAATATACGAAGTTAAACGAGTGGGTCAGAGACCTAGGCGAAGATAAACTAATTGATACAATAGCTGAAGCATACTTACGAGGGACTAAAGGACCTTTAACCAGAGCAGAAGCTAGGACATTAGCTAAAAGCTACGTTCTAGGTATTAGAAGAATTGCTGATGATAACATTATTAACTTTGGAAGAATATCGGCAAGAAATATTGATGAGCTAGAGAGGTATCTAAAAGGTAAAGATATCGATACAAAGGTTATATCAGATACTAGAGCCATACTCGAAAAGAAACAAAAAGCAGGTAGCAACCTATCAGCTAGAGGACAACGGGTATCTAAAGAAGGTTTCGAGTTTCGCGCTGATATAGATGAACTTTATGAAACTACCTTAAAAAATAATAAGGGTGAGACTGTCACCTTTAGGATGGAAGATCTCTTCGAAAGCAACGTAATGCTTTACGATCAGTATCTACAGACAATGTCTGGCAGAATATCAGCAGCCAAAGTTCTGGGGATAAAGTCAGATAAAGATTATCAAAACCGTGTAGATGAGATTAATCAAGATATAGCAACCCTAAGCGATAAAGATCAGATCAGTGCCAGAAGTGATCTTGATAGAGTCGAGATTATGTACAGGCACTTAATGGGTAAATCTCTTAGGAAAAGCGAAGCTGACCAACATACCTACAATTTTGCTACCAGACTTATACTGGCATACAACTACACGCTTTACATGGGTCAGGTAGGTTTCGCACAGCTTGCTGAAATAGGAAACATAGCTGCATTCTTTGGTCTAAGAGCAATGTTTAAACAAATTCCCTCTTTTAAAGCTATGAAGAGAGATTTGGAAACAGGTCAAATACTTCCAGATCAAAGGGGTGGGCAGATATTAAGAGAACTTGAAGCTATCACAGGTATAGGCTCAGAGTTCCACAGGTTTTCTACACAGGTTGAAAGGTATACAGGAACCGCTGGAGAAATTTTGGGTGGTCAATTTACACCGGGACAGCAAAAAGTATTAAACATATCTGAAAGATTTAAACAGGCTACCAGCATTATAAGCGGTATGACGCCTGTGACAATTTGGATGCAAAGGTTAAGTGCAAAAGCAGCCGTTCAGAACATGTACGACAAGGCTTTAAGAGGTTTCGATAACAAAGATTATCAACATTTCAGAGAGTTAGGTCTCGATAAACAGACTGCTGACGCACTAGGGGACCAGTTAAAGAGAGCTACAACAAATGAACGTGGTGTTGTTCAAAGTGTGGGTTTAGACGATTGGGACCCACAACTTAGAGAAGACTTTGCTAACGCTCTTAGTCGCCTGACTTATAGAGTCATTCAGGAAAATGACGTAGGCGCAATGAGTATGTTTATGACATCCAATATAGGAAAGTTAGCTACTCAATTTAGAACTTTTATGCTGGTTGCTCACGCAAAGCAGTCACTTCAGTTAGCCCATAAACGAGATCTACAAACATTTAATGCTTTTATGGCTACCGCTTTTATGGGTGGACTTGCCTACATGGCACAGACAGGTATTAAGGGTATAACCGCTGATGACTTACACGGTGAAGACGGAAAGTGGACATTAGAAAATATAGCTAAATCAGCTTTCCAAAGATCTGCCTATTCTGCGTTAATTCCAGCTATGGTAGATACAGGATTACATGCTGTTGGGTTTGACCCTTTGTTCGCTTATGGAAGATCTACAGGTCTTGCTACAGGAATAATTGATGGAAGCCCTGCATACCAAACTTTCTCAAGACTACAATCTCTCCTAGGTTTACCGGGAGCTATAAACCCCATTTCAGACAACGAAGTGAATTGGGAGAAACTCGCTAAATCAATACCTCTAAGCAACGCTGTGGGTATACATAACCTAATACAAGCTTTGTTTGACGACGACGACTAAAGTCTGAGGACCCCTCAGACACTTCTTAATAACATTAACAATGGAGAATAGTACCTAATGGCATTTGCATTGGTGCGCGTAACCGCTGATGGGAACAACACTCCAATCACATTAGGGTACTCGTACAGAAATGAGTCAGACATAGTAGTCCAAGTAGACGGGGTTACTAAGACTTTAACAACCCATTACACCTTTCCTACAACAAACACTATTACCTTTACGACTGGAAACATTCCGACTAGCGGTCAGATAGTGGTCGTCCGAAGGGCTACCAGCCACAGTACTAGATTAGTAGATTATGTTGCTGGAGCGACTCTCACAGAAAGTGATTTAGATACAGACAGCATACATGCGTTTAATATGGCCCAAGAGGCTATAGACTTCGCACAAGACTCGATTGCCAAAAATGCACAAGATCTGTTCGATGGTCAGAATAAACGGATCATTAATGTAGCTGATCCAACAAACGCGCAAGATGTCTCTACCAAAGCTTTCGTTGAGGCTCAGTTATCTAATAATTCTTCACAGGCCACAGCAGCAGCAGCTAGCCAAG
>CEUI01010433.1_pt1 | contig 12533 bp, 12 predicted proteins | sample 531411 | NCBI WGS metagenome assembly CEUI01 (sample SAMEA2622841, study PRJEB7988) | marine metagenome | isolation source: saline water (ENVO:00002010), including
CCTTGAGGTCCAGCCCCACCCTGAGGTCCAGCTTTTCTCCTCTGTGTGCCTTTCCTTTTTAACTCAAACTCCCCAAGTCTATCTGGACCATAAGTAATTAATGGGTATATTAAAGGTAATCGCGTTTGACCTGCATCTTCTAGTTCAGCTTTTGTAGGCGTTCTTACTTCTATATCTTCATCTGTAGCAACAGGTGGCCCTCGTCCTAGATCATCGTCAGGAAAAAACTCACCCTGTTGTGTAAATGGCATATCATCTCTAGGTTTGTATGCTCTTTGATACTGTTCTTCTCTAGTGTCTGGATTAACAGACTTTCTTCCTCTGAATAAACTTCTTTGCCCTTTAGGAGCACCACTAGGCATAGTACCCATAGCTTGTTGCAGTCTAAGTATTACAGCTTTAACTTCTGTTTCAGTTCTAGCTGACTGCCAATCGGAAATAATAGAATTAGCCAATGCATCATTCTCTATTGTAGCTATATCATTATCAAAGTTTTGTTGGTTTTGTGCTTTGAAATCTTCAACAGGATCAACAATAGTTTCTGGAGTTTGCATTATAGGATCCTGTCCTAGATTAAGCATTCCTGAATCTATCTGCAGTTTAGGTGAAACTGGTAAAAAAGTTCTTCTTTGTCCTAAGTCTGCATCAGGGAACAACTCTCCTTGCGTCTCAGTAGGTGGCGGAAGAGCTTCTTGAGTAGATTGCTCAACAGGTATAGGATTAGTACTTTGGTCAGTAGTATTTAGTATGTCGGTGGGTTCTTGCGACTGTCTAACAAGCCCGCCTAGTCCGCCTATTGGACCTCCTGCACCTGCACCTGCCATGAAAGCATCAAACAAGCGCCATCCATTTTCTGCTGTAAGTAACTCTTTGTCGGTAAACATACCTGCTCCAGCCAGAACAGTAGCTTCTTGTGAAAGTTCCGCACCACCTTCGGCTAAAAGACCGCTAACTGTACTCCCGCCTGCTCTCTTTAAACGATTAAATAATCCTGGGCCAGGTGCAATTTTACCATTGAAGAACCTAGAAAAAAGAAATGCTTCTCCTAATGTATCTGCTAATGCGTAAGGTGCACCAAAAGTCATTGCCGTAAGTCTTTCCATAGTTCCTGGAACTTTTTCTTCTGCATTTTCTAACATCTCAAGGTATACATCGCTTACACCTGTACGATAGTTGTTGACTAAAGCAAGATTAGCACCTGCCAACATACGTATTAGCTTTTGATCCTGTGCATCAAAGTCTGCAAGTTTTTTCCCACTCTTCCACTCGGGAAGCAATTTTTCTTTAATATGTTTCTTAACGCTACTCTTTGCTACCATAGCACCAAGGCCACCAGCGGCCCCTGCAACTGGGCCTGTTACTCCCCCAGTCTGAACAGTTGCTGTTAAACCACCAATTATAAAAGCTGATATTGATTCAACAAGAGATGGGCCAAACTGTGCTAGATTAGAAAAAAACCAATCGGCAGCAGTTGAAATATCATCAATACCTGACGCTCTTCTCTGGTAGGGTTGGTTATAGCCTAGCTCTACCTCCTGCTGCTTCATCATATCACGGCCCCATTTACTTAGCCCTTCTTCAGACTCAGTAAAATCTCCCAGCATAGCAGCGCCAGCACCAAATAACATCTGTGTATTATCCCAACCTATCTGCCAGTTTTTGGCCATTAGCCTTCGCCAATTGGGGTTTCTAATGTTGTCTAGGTAAGTACCATATTCACCAGAAGATACTGGCTCAAATCCACTAGGAAGTCCTGTAGGAGTTCGGGAAAAAAGTTCTGGCTTAGCGGAATCTAAAGCAGTCTGATGATCCATAGCATTAAACGTAAACCCATTTATAAATATCTCATCAGTATCTGGGTTAAAGCCAACGCTGGGGCCTGCAAGAGTAGTAGACTCTGGGGTAGTAAGAACCTCAGCTAAAGCAGCAGAATCAACTGTAGAGGTCCGCATCTGAGAAGGGCCATACAAAGAATAGTTATCTACAACCCTAGGAATGTTAGGAGATGCATCCATTGCACTAAGGGTACGAGAATCAAAAGACCTTACACCTGGTTTTAGATTCGGGTTTAGGTCATTAATAGCCATTACTGAAGAATTCCTAACCAAGAAGCAAGCTCATCTGCCCCATCACTTGATAAATCTATGTCTATAATATTATCAACTACAACCCTATTTTTCGTTTCGCCTGTTACCGATTTATATTGTTCAGTGCTTGTTTGTACATATTTTGTTTCGTTTGTCATCTTATCAGTTATTAAAAAGTGCCCATCTGGTAAGCCTTCTGTCTTTATATCTTTACCTTTACTAGCCAGCCACTGTTTTATTATTTCAATATTGCCTTCTACGTTCTTTAACTCTTTAGCTAACTCATGCTCAAATTCAGCTTCGTTCTTTTTTGCTAGTGCTTCTTCCATTGAAGCTTTAAACTGTTTGTCAAATATTGCACGAGTGTACATTTTTACATCATTCCTGCTCATACCTTGTGGTACACCTTGAGCTAAAGTTCCATCGGCATGAATGAAATCATATTTCCCATCAGTCCTAGGTTGTACAAATAACCTACCTGCAGTAAAAGCATTAAGCACTTCATTTAGCCTTCTTGGATTACCTGTATCATCAAAAGAATTAAGTCCTTCATAGGCAAGTTGTGTATACATTATAGTATCAATCTTCATAAGCTCTGCTAATCTTGTTTTATATTCAGTAGTATTACCTACAAGTCTAGCATTCTCAGCAAACTGAGCCTGTACATCTCTATATTCTAGAGCATGTTCAAACTGCCATGAATTTTTATCAGGAAAATCTGCAAGCCTACTAATGTAAACTTCTGCTTTTTTAGTACTGTCAATTTCTGATATATCAGTTTCTGCTCCCCCTTCTCCTTCTCCTTCTCCTTTTCCTTTTCCTTTTCCGTCTCCTTCTTTTTCTAAACTTTTATCCACATCAATTTGAATATCAGATACAGAAAGTTCTGGAAGATTGTCTAAAATATTTGTGATATTTGGATTCTGGCTTTCAGTTATATTAGGAACTGTAAGGAATCTATTACCACTTGGCGTAGATGTATACTTTCCTATAGTAGCTTTATTATTATATATATCTGGCAAGAACCGTTTTAAACCATTGTAAGAATCATTGTATTTAGTAACACTTGCTAAGGTATGCCCTTCAGCAAATTTCTTTACCTCATCTAAACTTTTTACTTTTAAGAATTTAGGATAACCATCGTTATACGCAGCACCCATAAGCTCAGGGGGTACACCTTTAAACCCTATTAACCTAAAATATAATAGCGCTGCAGTTATAGCTTTTGCTTCGTTTTGAGCTAAAGAGCCAAAGGAACCTGATACTGACTTAGCTTGTTGTTTTAGCACATTCCACTCGCCATCTCCCATGCCAGCTGGTTTATTGCCATCCTTGGCATAAAATTCAACAACGTCTTTCCAAGCTGGTTCTTCTATTTGTAAAGGACCTTTAGCTTTTTTGCCTGTCCAAGTATAATTTCCAAATCTGGACTCATTAGCTAGCAAAGCTAGAGCCTCACCTACATCAACACCTAACGATTTAGCTATTGACACAGTTAGATTAGTAGTTGCAGTCTTAAAGTTCTCAGCATCTATTTCTTGTAGTGCACTACTTACATAAGAGTTTCCTTTAGCTAATTCGTATATATCTATTTCTTCTAATTCAGCTTTGCCTAACTCAGTATTAATAATACCCCTCTGAATTCCTTTATTAACAAGTGTTTGGAGTTGCCCATGTGTAGTTCCGTTAAGATCTTTTACTAGATATACCATACCTCCATCATCGCTTTCAAACCTTTCTAGAATATATGGTTGCCTATTATGGGAAACAATAGGTACACCATTACGCAGAATAATTTTCCACGGCATGTCTTGGTAAAAAAGAGCTTCTTTATCGTCATCACTAGAAGTAGTAAGAGTAGTTCCTAGTATGGTAGCAATTGTAGTTTCTTCTTTAGTGGCTTCAGTTGCGGGTTCTCTTTCCTTTACTAACATATTATCTCTACCAGGATAATACAAACCAGCTACAGAAGTCGGAGGATCTATTTCTTCAAACGTTTCCTGTGCTTCTTCAAGAGACATAGGAGCTTCTGGAGAACCAGGTATTTCGTTAATAAGTCTCATTCTTTCTGCATCAAGAACAGACGCAGGTACAGTACTAACAGCGTCACGCCTAACTAAACCGCCAGCGCCATCGTCTATTAACGTATTATCTCTACCAGGATAGTATAAATCGTGGATAACTTGGTTTTTGAAAGTAAGTCCAACGTTAGGTGTCTGTACTGCCCAGTTATCAAAAGCAGCTTTATTAAAAGAAGGTACGCCAACTTGTTGATCTAAGAACCTTTGGTCTTGTTGCCTTTTAAGATTGTCAAGTTCTTCACCTGTTTTTTGACGTTCCGCAAAGCTTCTTACACCTGCAGTAACACCTGATTGAGCGTTAGAATCAAAAGGAAGAAATGTATTTTTAAACCACCCCATTTTATTTATCCAGCTGGAGCATTTTTAGTAAGAGAAAACCCCGAATTACCTAAATTCAGGTTTAAACCTGCATATTTTCTAGGAGAGTAATATGCCCCAAACATTTCGTTAAAAGCTTTTTTCTCATCTGAACGTATTTTGTTTATATCTGCATATGTATTCCGTAATCCTGTTAGAGCTTGGTCATAACCTGTTAGACCGCTTTTGGGATAAGCAGCTGCAGCTTGGTTATATAACTGACTTTGTGTATTTAGCCCCATTAGTGTTCCTTTATCATAAGCTGAAGCACCTGATTGAGTTCCTGCTATATCAAATCTTCTTGCTTCTGCAGAACGTAGAGCCTCATTTGCTGGATTTATATTACTCAAAGCATCACGTTTCTGGACAGCAGCTTGGTTCATAGCAGTCATCCATCCTTGCCTTGCAAGATAAGTCGGATCATATTGTTTAGCAGCAGTTAAAAATCTATTAGCAGTGGCTATAGCCATATCATAAGCTGCTCTATCTTGTGTCTTAAGTTCTTCAAGTCTCGCCTTTGATTCCTCAATTATTTGTTGTTGCTCTGGTGTCGGATCACCTACGCCCATTGTAGCACCTAAAGCATTAACTGCCATTTGCGTAGCTACATCAGCTGCATTTTCAGGACTTAGTATTCTATTCTTCATGTCATTAAAAGTTTGTGTTGTAAATCCTGCAGTAACTACATCAGTAGCAGCACTTCCCCCGACTTTTGGTATGTTTGACAGGTTAGCAGTAGCTCCGCTAGGGGATGTAGCAACAATATTACCACCAGTGTTAGATATAAAACTCCCTGGCTCTATTACTGAAGCACCTGATTGATTAAAAGCAGTTATCTGGTCTGCAGTTAAAGGTACTCCAGTGTTAGCATTTACAAGTTGGCCTCCTACATTTGTAACATTGCTACCAACAGTACTCATTGTTTGTGAATACCCTGCACCAGGCCTAAACATCGAACCTGAGAACGGTTGATTAGCAACCTTAACTCCTGCTGCAGTAGTAGTTGTACCTGGGTTAAAGTAGCCAGCGACTCCTCCAGAAAGCCCCCCCATTAATGCACCTTTTTTCCAGTCTCCTCCTGTTAATGCGGCTGATGCACCGCCTAATACTGCACCTGTTGCAGCACCTGCAAGGGTAGAGCCTATAGCTGCAGATAAACCTATTGCCCCAGCAATAGGAGCTGCCACAAAGGGTATAACAATTTGGGCTACAGTTCTTATAACTCTTTTAACTTTGCCACCGTGTTGAGTGTAAGGTTCATATACAACAGGAGTTAACGCAGTTGTACTTAGTAAATCAATTTTTGTCATTTGTAGTCTCCGTTAAATCTAATCTCATCTGTGTATACACTGGTTTAAATCCGAGTCGCTTTATTACTCGCTCCATAGCTGGGTTTCCAACTAATCCCTCAATAGCTCTAGCACCGTTCATATACGCCCATCCTTTTAGTTTATCCCAGTATTTATCAGACAAATCTCTTAAGTCTGACCCACCAAGTACAACAAGGCTAAGAGCAGGTAAGTTTGGGTAATCTAAAGGTTCAAACACTAAAACTAATTTTACTTTAGGTTCAGGCCCTGCATCTGACTTTACTATAATAACCCAATTCTGGGCGGAAAGCCCGCGTTCATAAATGTGCTGTGCGTCTAGTTCTCCGTATGTAGTTGACTTAAGACACTTTTCAATATGTGGGACAGTGTATGCCCAGTATTTATCATACTGTTCCCTTGTTGAGAGCAACAATGGCTCAAAAGATTCTGGAGGAAATTCTACTACGTTAGATTGATTTATTTGAGCCATTGTATTTCTGTACCATTTGATCGAAAAAATCTGTGCCTTTAGCTTTTACAACTTCTTGTGGAATAACATATTCACCTTCATGGGCCATTATAGGTATACCGCCTCCAGGATTAGGGCTACGCTCAGGTAACGCCCCACCTGATGCCATACTTGGTAGCTCTGTAGGGCCCGCAGCAACTGGTGCTTGTAAACCAGGAACAGGTTGTCCTAAGGCAAGCCTGCAACCTAGAATCAAAACAAATATAAGCCCTTGGTCATATTCCATAGGTAATTCATCTTCTTCAGCTAACCCTTGTTGAACCGCATATTGTCTTAATTGTGGGTAAAGACTAGGATCTTGTAACGCTGATTGGCATAACTGAAGACCCATATTAACTTGGTCTGCATTAAGCTCGCCACTAGCAATAGCAGATTGCATTTGTGAAGCTAACTGTTGTATTGCCTGAGGATTTCTTTGTACTGTCTGGGCTATTGCTCCTTCCATTTCTTCTGGAGAAAGAGTTGGCGTTCCCCCGCCTGGTTGAGGCATAGGCATACTACCAGCAACAGGTTGTCCTTCTTGTATCGGTACACCACCTGGGCCAACCATGCCTCCCTCTTCAAACCTACCAACCATAGGTGTATAACCCCATGACCCAGGCTGCATTCTAAAATTTAACGCTGGAGTATTTATATTAGATCTACCTATACCTGTATTTATATTAGCTAATGTTGCATCATTTATCTGAGGAAGGTTAGAGCCTTGTATAAGTGCTTCTAGCATAGGAGGAAGGTCTGTTGAAGGTTGACCAGAAGTAGTGAGTGCTAAATCGGGAGCTTGAACACCTATAGGATCTTGAGTTCCTGCGCTGGAGTAAGTAATCCCAGTGCTGGGTGTATCAGCAGATGCAAGTGCTATAGAAGATCCTGGAGTTACTGTAGTACCTGTAGAAGGAGTTATAGGGGATTTGGTAGCCCCGCTTCCTTGGCTTACACCTAAACCTACATTTAATCCTGTCTTTCCAGATGTTCCTCCAAAAGAACTTCTTCTTTTAGCAAAACCACCTTTTCTTCTTTTTGGTACGTATTTCATACTACTTCTCCTATGCTTTTAACTGCAGCTGCGCTATTAATAAATTTAATCTATCTCGTGTCTCTCGTAAATCATTTGCTAAAGTCTGAACATCTTGTATCAGTTCTATATAATCATCAAAGTTAGCAACTTTATTACCACTAATCGTAAAACCAAGACCATCTGAAGATACTTGCTGCATATTTTGAGCGTCTAAAAAATCAACTTTGACTTGATCTATAGCTATTGCTTTACTAGCAAAATCTGACTCACCTCGTTGTGCAGTTAACAATTCTACGTTCTCCTTTAATGCACTAATTAGTACTATAGTAGCTGCTCCTGAGAGTTGTCCTTGGGGTACTGCAGGTATAGAAGTATATCGCGTAGCCATTATGATGCCCTCAATCCATAAGGAGTTTCACCTAAGTGTATACTTCGTATCCTGGCTGACCCAGTTACTCCAACTTCAAATGTATCACTTCTATACCCAGTAGGCAACCTAAATATTGCGTCTGATGTTATAGTACTTTCATAAGTTAACACTTTGTTAACCCAAAGTCGAAACGTTACAGGTAATGCAGTAGGAATAACCTGAAGGTAAGCAGCAATATTATCTTCATTAAGGGGGGCAGAATTTAAAGTGCCAAGCTCGGCTACACTATTATTGTTGCTGTTCCAAGTTGGGCCGTTAATAGTAGCAAGCTGAGTATTCTGTGTCCATACAGTCTCGTTTGTAGTAGGAACTGCATCATTAGCAGCGATTAAATTAGTAGTAGACTGTGCAGTTGGAGTATAATCTGCAATAACTCTAGCTGCACCAAAATTTAAATAGTCTTTAAGGGTAAGTACTTTGGACCTCCATTCAAGAGGAGCAAGAGGCTCTGTAATTTTATCCCACTCATATAAAGTTCCTTGGTCACCTGAAACAAAATAAAATCTATTACTGTGTGGTTCAGTATACGCTGCTGTAAACTTATAATCAATTTTAGTGAAATACCCGCCTATTTGTTCGTCTTGTTCAAATATAAAAGACCCGCCAGAATGAGACCCAAAGTATTTCCCATTATAATAAGCTCCTACGATAGTAGCTGGGTTTAACGCAGAACCCCATGTATCCCAGTCGTGCACAAATTTAGTTACTAGTGACAATCCTGATGCTGGGTTATATACTGCCAAACCTGCGTAGGTAGAATACATTACACCAAACCCCATATTAACAACAGAAGCAGCAGATAAGCAGGGATAGGGAGTATCAATTCTGGATATATCCATATTCTCAGGTGTACTACCTGTAATCTGATAGGCGTACTCTTCTGTCAATACTAATATAAATCCAGAAGAAACGGCTATAGCTACTATGTTATACTCTGCTGTAAGTCTGTATTTAATAGGCCATGCATAAGGCTTAAATGGCAGAGAAAAACAAATTTGGTTACCAAAAAATCCTACATATATACCGTTAGCAGCAAGAGATAAACCCTGCATATTATCAGGAGGTGCATCATTGTCACTACTTGCTAATATAGTATTAAGGTTAGAGTATAAAAAATCATCAACAAAATAAAATGGGTTACCTAAAGATGGATCTCCCCAGTACCGAGCAGTATCAGTTAAAGTTTCAGCAACATCGTGATACCCTTTACCCGAAGTATCTGCAGTAGTGACTTTATCAGAACCATTATTCGCATAAGTTATAGAAGTAGGACTGGGTACAGAAACAATAACTGCATCTGTAACATTAAAGCTAGTATCAGTGCACCCAGCTACTTTAATCCTATCACCTATGTTAAAATTATGGTCATCTGAAAAAACCAAAGTAGCAGTATTAGAAGCACGTGCAACAGAAGCAACAGAGACAGGAAACCACAAATCTTTTATTTTATAGTAAGCAGTACCCGATGCAGTAGGTATAGTTCTATAGACACGTAAGCCTCTAATAAAATTATATGTAGGTTCAGCTGGTTTTGTTTGGGGAAGATTAGTAAGAGTTACAGCTTGTCCTTCTTTAATAAAATCAGCTTCTGAAGGAGAAGAACCTATAGACTCCTCATCCCAAGGAGTAATCCAAGTGTAAAGATAATTCCTAGTTTGGGTTGTTCCTGCAAGATCTACTCTACCATTGGTATCTGCAGTGGTTGTTACGGTATCTCCTGTATTAAAATAACTAAAAGTTGTGCTGTTTATGACAGTTATAGTGGTATTAGTAGCATTAAAAGTTTCAGGAGCTGTACCTGTAAAACTATGGATAGATACAATATTACCACTTTTTAAACCGTGTGGGGCAGTAGTAATTACTGTAGCAGTATTAGCTGCATCTCTAGCAAAACTAGCAGTAGTAAGAGTAGAAAAAGCAGCTACAGATGTTGTGGGTTTTACTGAAGGTAAAGGTAACCCAAGTTGATAATAGCCACCATCATTAGGATAAGGAGCAGAGCCTGCGGTAGCTAGAGCAAAAGTAGATACTTTAGGGGCTCCATCGCCTGTGTAGTAAAATCTTTGCTCGTCATTAATAAACACATCCCCAAGAGAGGCACGTATAACGTCAACATCTGTAGCCCAAGAAAGCCATTTTACTGAATTATCAGAAGGATCAGTTAAAGGAAATATAGTTTTTATTTGTCCTGTACGCCCTACAGTACTGTCTACACAAGGCTTAGCATAGGGCATTAGGTCACCTGAATAAAGTTTAGTATTATAAGCAGTTTGTGCAGCTCCGTCAGGTAATAACTCAGAAGCTATACGGGGGGCTTCCCCTAAAAACTTTAGTAATTTAACTGATGCCATTTAAACTCTAGCCATTTCTGTTGCTTTAGTAGTTGTCTCACTGTTTCTTCTAGTCCAACCCCTACCAAATGTTTTAAAAGTTGACAAACCTTCGTAGAATTCTTGGCGTATTTTGCCAAATTGTTCTATCATATATGATGTATCTTGCCCATTTACTAAGGCTAACGTTTTAGGTCCGATAGCTCCGTCTTGTTCTGCACCGCATACTTTTTGCACTGCTTTAGCAGCTCTACCTGTACCGCTGTTAACAGCCCAGTCAAAAACTGCCCAATCAAGACCACTAGGAAGTTCATCTCCTTTAACTATATCCCAATATTTTTTCTTATATATGGGTGCAACATCTTCTACGGTTAGCGCTTTCATATCTTTAGTGCCGCCCCATTCTTCGTAAACACGTTTAGTAACGCCTAGATTAGTTTCACCGCCTGGATCTTCAGGGTGGTTAACATACCCCCCTTCGTGGTGTAATAACATTTCTAAGCATTTATCAAAATTTTCTTTCATTTTTATGCCTCTACTATTTTATTCTTTTTTGTTTTGCCGCCTTTTGGGAGAATGTACAACGGTTTTATTATATAGTTTTTGCTAGGTGTTGTGCTAGGCATTGAGTTTTTTCTACTCTTTTTTGTTGGTGTTTTTGGTAATCTTCTGCCTTCAAACAAATTATATCGTGGAGATACCTGTCCTCTTTTCTGCGTATCTGTTATAGTTGTTTTTTTCGAAGAACCATAATATTTTGTTTGCCTTTTCTTCTGAGCATCTGAAACAGTTGTTTTTGCACTTTGAGTGATCTTTGGTTTTCTTAAAGGTGTTCTAACTTTAACTGAAGGTTTATTTTTCTTTTTTCCGTGATCTGTACTCATTATTTCTTTTTCCTCATATTAAAAAGTTTACTTGCCGATCGTGTGGCGAAGCTCGCACTTACGATAGCTCCTAAAGCGATCTGATACCACTGGGGCATACCCGCAAGGGCCTCAAACCCATCAGATACAATACCTCGGCCCCACTCCCCACAAAAACTAAGCACAAGAGGAATACTAAAAAGCAGGGTCAACCATTCGTCCTTCCATGAGGACTGTGATGCTCGCATGGCAGCAAGATCCCAATCAATCTCGCCTGTTGCTTCTTTCATACGTATAGTAGCTTCAGCCTTTTGTATGGCGGTCTTACCTTCTAAATACGAAGAAGCTAAAGAAGTTACTGATGAAAATAATGTACCTATCATTTACCATTCCCATTTTTAGACATCCATGCCGATACACCCATGTAAGCTCCGACTAAACCTGCTCCTGTAATATAAAATAAATCACTAACATCTGTCAATAATTCTATACGCTCATCTGGAATAAACGGCATAAACAACATAACCGTAAAAACTCCCATGCCTATTAAGCTGTACCTCGCCATACGAAGTTGTGCTAGGTGTTTCCTAGACATATCCTCAAATTCTCTAATTTCTTTTGCTTTATCAATTTCGTCATCTGTTACTATACCATCGCCATCAAAATCATAAGGGTCAAGTTTACTATCTTTCTGTAATTTTTTACTCATTTAAACGCATCCTTCATTGCTTTTAGCATATCTGTTACTGTTGGTGGTTTTTCTTTTGGGTCATAATTACACACAACTTGTTTAGGACAAAGATCATAAGAGTCCATAAGTTCAAGAAACCCGCTACCATTTGCCCCCTCGTATAGACACCACCACGCATGGGCATCTCTGCCATTTGCGTTTTGATGTGCTTTCTCTATCTTTTTTAATCTGCATATTGTTAAATGTCCATTGTCTAGTGTTGGTTCAAATTTATGCTCATGTGCGTCTGTCAAGCAAGACGAGACCGTAAGTAAAAGCCAAGAGGATAGCAATACCGATACCAACGGTACATATGCCAATAGTCCAGATAATAATTTTTTCTTTCCGTTCCTGCGCTTCATATACTTCTTTCTGTCTACGTTTACGAATTTGCCCTTCCATTTGAAGCAACTCATCCCACGCTCTTGTTCCGTGAGTAAACATGATAAATGTTTTAAGTTCATCTCTCTGTGCTTCTAGTTTTTTCTTAGCAGCAAAAGCCTCTATGGCTTCCTGTTCGATTGACTGTCCGTTAAATACTTTCCGAAACATTGATGGGTTTTTAGCCCGTTGTTCTATATTAGCTACATCTGAAACTGCCCCCATCCAGCGGGACAAATCTTGCGTCATAGACTCAAGTTCCCTACCCGCCATAAAAGCTTTCTTGATCCCCCCAAAAGCGGCAGTTGCTGTGGAGATAGCTGCGCCTATGGTAACTGGATCCATATTACATCCGTATAACTATACTTATAAGTAAAAGAAGAGTAGCACCAGTAGAAGCAAGCATGATAGATTCAAGGC
>CEUI01001842.1_pt1 | contig 12521 bp, 15 predicted proteins | sample 531411 | NCBI WGS metagenome assembly CEUI01 (sample SAMEA2622841, study PRJEB7988) | marine metagenome | isolation source: saline water (ENVO:00002010), including
GACTCTCTCAATTGTATTAAGCTTTTTTCTCATTCTATGGTAGTGCTTAACATCTGTTTTGCGAAGCCTTTCGGTCTACAACCACATCGATATTAAGTTCCTGGAATAAACTTAGGCTAACTTCTCAGGACTGCCATAGCTATAGTTAGCTACTTAATTATTAATGTATAGTGAATCCACCACTTTGAAGACAGAATTCAGCAAAAGCTTCTACATTCTCTTCGCTGAAAGGATATGAATAGTCTTCATCTCCATTTAATCTTTCACTTTCTTCATATTCTTCTTTATACTGTCTTACTACACCTTCTTTAAGTTGAGATTTAAGAGCTAAACCTATTAGTGTAGCTTTCTCTTCACTTATTTCATGACCATCATTATAATGTCCACTATTATGGTCTTCAGATGTTAGTGATTTACAGTGTATACATACATAATCCCATAATGGTCTCCACCACCAACAATTATTTCTAAAGTATACACCTGGATTAGCAGATTCAAATTTATCGTACTCTTCCCAATATTGCTTTCTTATCTTTTCATTGGTATCAAGTATTTTTAATCTATCTGAAAATTCCATATTTTGAAATTTATAATAAACCTTAAAGTTTTCTTCAGGTTCATTTACTCTTGGGTTTAAGCCATACACATCGAATCCCATTTTATCTCTCCTTTTTTGTTATTATTTAAGTCTAGCTATTTCACGAAGCAACTGTGCATTAAACTCTTTCAATAGAACAATCTCTTGTTTGAGAGTTAAGATGTCTTCTTTAGCTATTCTAACCTCATCTTTAAGGTCTTCATAGATAGCATTAGAATTAAGCCTAAATTGATTTACACCTTCCTTCCAATCTTCATAAGCTCCTAATTTATCTTGAAATGTTCTATCTCCAGCCATTAATCATCTCCATTCTGCTTCTTATATATCTCTTGCAATTCTGATTCAGTGTAAAGAGGAGTATTAACTGTCTCTTTTGAGTCTGTACCTTGAAATGCTTTCATTCTTTGAGTTAACAAATATATAACTTGCATTGATATAGACCTAAAGTTCTCTCTAGCGTCTTCTGATATAAATTTATGAAGCTTTTTATTTAATTTCAATAATACAGGTGATTCATCTCCATCGTATATTGCTCTACTCATTGTTTGTTCCTTTCCCTAGAATAGTTTCTAGTTTCATTTTAAAGTTTCTGATAGCATAATAGAGGCTTACTATAGTTCTTTCGTTAGTGTAATTGTCTTCTAATATTTTATCAAGCTGCTCTTCAAACATATCAATGTTTATGATTGCCTCATCATATACACTCAATACATCTTTTCTTGTTTTTTTATCTTTTTTCATTGTTTTCTCCCAAAACATTATATTTATTAGTAATGAGATATTAATCTCTGCTTAAAAGAGGTCAACTATTTAACCTTGGTTTTTGCGATGCCTAGATTGTTGTTTATAGCCAACCTCTCTTAATTTATAGGGGCTTGACCCTCGTTAGTTTCCAGTGGCAAATTCCTCTCTGGACTCTACAGCTGTGCCTCAACTCGCCTGTCAATATCCCCTAATTAGGTATAACTCCATTCCATTGTTTAGGATATATATCCGTTGGAAGAGTTTTAATAACCTCTATGTCTTCTGGCCTTAGTTTATTACCTTTAACTATATTCTCATTAGACTTAAGCCATCTCATGTTCTCAGGATTACAGCATTTCTTAACCTCATTAGCATCTTCTAGGTTATAGATAGATATAGGTATAATGTGGTCAATATGATAATCCATAGACTTTATCTCTTCAAGAGTATAACCCATTTCTTTAGCGTCTTCAGATAGCTTTTTAATACATTTAGAGTAATCTAAGCCATAACTTCTTGAATTTAGAACTTTACCCTTTTTAGTGTATAGATTTAAAGCATTAAAGAGACAAGCTCTTAATCTTCTTGTCATAGCATATGAAGAGTTATTCTTTGACCATATATAATGTAATTCTCTTCTTCTTTTCATTACTTCAGGTCTTTTAGAGTTTTCTTTATGCCATTTACTTACCTCAGCTCTATAATCAGGATTAGACATTCTTATAGCTTTCATCTTGGCAGCTCTTCCGCTTTCTGTATATTTCTTTGTATAAGCTTTAGTTGTAGCCTTTCCTTTATCAGATGAGATATATTTTTCCCTACTCTTATCATAATTAGGACTTCTGTATCCTGGGTTATCTTTTCTCCAAGCTTTAGATTTTTGACGACATCTCTCTGATACTTCTGGCTTACTTCTATATACTTTAGCTTTTGATAATAACATGTCCCTATTTTTATAATAGTATTTCTTTCTATTTCTTAATATTTCATCCCTCTTCTCATCATACCTCTTTTTATTTACCTTTGCATAATGAGCTTTGTTTTTAATATAATTCTCACGAGTACTTTTATTTAGAGCTTCTTTATTGTCTAAATAATATTTGTGTTGCCGTTTCTTTTGGTTTATATATTGTAGTAGAGGGTCTGTCTTATATTTCTTCAGAAAGCTCTTAGGTATATCTTTATATGTATACACCTTACCATTGTATTCTATTGATTTAATCATAACATCTCCTTGTTTATTTATCCGTTTAAATCTAGAGCCCAAGTAGTCTAGGAGGAGCATCTTGGGCTGTTGTTATATCTAACTTAAAGACTGTTTACTTCGTCCAAGGGACTTGCCCTTGAGGCTTATAGCATTCAGCTCCTGTATATAGTATTGTCGCAGTTTCCTGGGAAGAGCTCCGAGAGTCCTAGGACCTCTGTCGTTTATCTACTTGAGTGCTTTGTCCAACTACATACTATTACCAACCCTGCTAAGGGCTAGGAATGTCTAATCTATTAAGTATATCTTGCTTTAAAGCTGCTAACTGTGACTTTATATTAGATGTAGAAGCAATTATCGTACAAAGACTTGAGTCTAAGTCTGATAGCTCTTTATCTAATTTATCTATCTCAGTTAACATTCTATGTTTCAAGACATTTAAGTTTATTTCTTTACTCATACTGCTACCGCCATTAAGAACTTAATCATACCTATTGTAAGCAAGGCACAGAATCCAGCTGCTATTAAGTGTAGTAGATAAGTACAGTAGTTAAGTATTATATCTAATGGGTCTCTATTCATGTTATCTCCTTAGTTTTTAAGTAAATCATCTATATTTAAAAGTCTATTTACAGAGAAGTCCTGAGTTTTTATTACATGTTCTTGTAGCTTTAAGAATGCCTCAAATCTATCTTCAATAGACAATCCCTCAAGATATTCATCAGATATATCTCCATCTAATCCAATACGAAGCCATTTAGTAATAGTAGAGTACATATTCTTTATACCTATCATCTCGCCATCACTATCAGTTTCATATTGTAGACTGTCTAACATACTATCTTTCTCATCAAGAGATAAGTCTCTCAATTTAATCTTTAGTCCACTTTTGAGTTTAAATCTCATGTTGTCTCCTTGTTTATTTATCCTGTTAGTTATTAGAGGGACAGTCAGGTTGAGTGTGTCGACTATCCCTCTTACTCTCACCATTTGTCTCGTAGGATGGTATCCCAAACACATTGGTGTTTCCCCAAGAGAGTATTAATTTTGTGGGACAAGTGTTCTGCTGCATTATGAACTTTGAGCGTAGTCTGCAAGCACCACGACTTACCGAGCCCTAATGTCCCTTGGTAACCAAATCATAAGACGCTAGCCTTATAATTATCCTATTAATATCCTTATTATAAAGTATGAGACTATTAAGCCTAGTACTGTGTTAACGTCTGTTAAGAACAATAAGATAGCCCTTAAATCGTTAAATAAATTGATGTAACACTCTTTAAAATGATTCATATGATACCTCTCTGTGTTTAAGATACGTTTATATATAATAATACTGTCTTTATGTGCGTATAGGAATGGAAGGATGCTAGTGATAACACCCTTCCTATTGAGTTGTCTATGCAAACAACGAAGTCCTTTGGTCTTGAGGTACTGCCTCGTACTCTTCAACGGACACAATGCTAGTCGAACAGTCTGGTGAACCAGGTTGTCCTTCTATCTTTGCGAAGGCAACAGTCTTGTTCATCTCTTGGTAGATAGAGAACTCCTCGTCAGTCATATCATTCTCCCATATAGTAACACTATCTGATTGACTTGCTATTCGTTGCCCACCTATGTAGAAAGAAACACTAACATTCCTTTCTTGCCCTAGCACGTTGGCTGTTCCACCCATTTGGGAAGACCAAGCGTATGAGGATTTCTCCTCGCCTGTTGTCTTGTCTACCCAAGTAATAAGTCGTAAGAATACTTTGATGTATCTATTCATTTGGTATCTCCTTGTAATTGTGACATATCTATGTCGTTTGAAATGAAAAATAACGGAATTCTATATATGAAAAACCGAATTCTAGGGGGCTATATAGGTAAATTACTCCACATATCATTTTGCCCCAATTTTTGAAACTAATCTCTTTGTTTTATGTTTTGACTATGGCTATATTATCACATTCAAGGAAGTGGTTTTTTAACTATCATCCAAGTGGTACCCCTGAAATGGTTCTGCCAAGTGGATTAGACGTTGGTTTTGCTCTCCATATAGGATTAAGAGATTTTCACCTACAGCTTCCGAAAATGGTTTTAGTATAAGCTTTGAGTATGGGTCGAGTTGACTTATAGTGGATAAAAGCAGGATGAGATTGAGATTGTCTTAGAGACTAATTAAGCCGAGCTTTACCGAAGCTATAATGATAAAGGGAACTGGCTCTAGGTGAAGTCTAAAACTCAAGAATTTTTAAGGTCCTCAGGGGATACCTGCGTCTAATTTAGATTCGTTCACCAATTTGTTTTTGCAAATTGTCTCACATTGATATATATTTAACATATGTCTAAACCCAAAAAAGATAAGTCTAATAATATTATATATAAGCTTGAAGTATGCTATAATCCTGATACTGATGAGGTAGAGTATTTAAAGGAGCAATTAGTAGAAGATGCATTTGAATTCACTTATGATGTCTCAGGAGTGGATATGTTTGACTATTGGGATGAGGACTCTCTCGATGCAATAGAAGAATCATACGAGATAGGAGAAACATAATGAGAAGTTTTAAAGTTAATGGTGCGTTTCATAATGTATACGAGATTAACGAGTCTCCTCCTGTAAAGGCTATAGGCGACTGGCGTAAGGGGAATATTGGTGATTGGGTAGAGTCAGATGATGGCTGCATTATTCAAGTTCTAAGAAAAGGTAAGATGCTTAGAAAGAATGGTGAGGTTAATTATATAGGTACTTGTACTGGTACATTTATTGCAGATAAGAATACTTATATGGATACTATTAAAAGAGATAATATATATTCTTTTGGTGGTAGTAAGACTCCAGAGCAGGTTGTTCAAAGTAGAGCTGCCTTAACAGCTAACGAAGAATTGTTTGTTCAATATATATCTTCAGGAATGACTCCTGAGGATGCATATGTAAAAGCATTTCCTACTAATAATAAGAGGTATGCTAAAGTAAAAAGTGGACATTTAGTAAAAACACAGAGGGTTAAAACAGCTATGAAAGAAGAATTAAAACCATTATGTGATGAGCTCGGAATTAACGAAACTTATATATTAAAAGGAATTAAGTCCGAAGCTGAATTAGCCGAGAAGGCTGATACTAGGCTTAAAGCTTTATTTAAGTTATCAGATATAATGGATTTAGAAGACAAGAACGCACCTAAGGTGCAAAGTGCAACTGCTATACAGTTCCAAGGATTCTCTCAGGATATGTTAGAAGGAGCTGAACGGCCTAAGAAAATAGAAGGAGGTAAGTAATGCCTAAAGGCAAAGGGACTTATGGTTCAAAGGTCGGTAGACCTAAAAAGAAAAAAGTAATGAAAAAAAGTAAAGGGAAAAAGTAAGATTGGCAAATGTAAACTTTAAGAATGTATCTGAGCAAGAAGAAGCATTAGAGCTTGCTAAGAAAGATTTAATTGCATTTGGTAAATTGTTTTTGCCTGATGATTTCCTTCGAAGTGAAACACCCCCCTTTCATTATGAAATAGCAGATACCATAACAGATATAGAAAAGAAGCAAACTGCAATTATATTACCTAGAGGACATGGTAAAACTGTTCTTACTAAATGTGATATATTAAGAGCATTTTGCTTTACCGACACCCCTCTTTTCTACGGCTGGGTATCTGCTACTGCTAAATTAGCTACTGGTAATATGGACTATATTAAATATCATTTGGAATTCAACGAAAGGATTCAGTATTTCTTTGGGTCCCTCAAAGGTACAAAGTGGACGGAGACGGATATAGAGACTACGAATGGATGTAAGCTTATTTCCAAATCTAACATTTCTGGTATTCGTGGTGGAGCTAAATTGCATAAAAGATATGATTTAATAATACTGGATGACTTTGAAGATGAAAATAATACTATTACCCCAGAAGCTAGAGCAAAAAATTCCAACCTTATCACTGCTGTGGTATTTCCTGCCCTTGAGCCTCATACTGGTAGGCTACGCATTAATGGTACTCCTGTGCATTTCGACTCTTTTATTAATAACCTTATTGTTAATTATGAAAAATCACTTAAGCAAAAAGATGATTTCTCTTGGACAGTTATTCTTAAAAAGGCGATAGAGGAAAACGGAACAATGCTATGGAATAGCTGGTTTGGTAAAAAAGAAATGGATAGAAAAAAGAAATTCTATGCCGATTCAGGTCAGCCGCATAAGTTCTATCAAGAATATATGATGGAAGTTCAATCAGCTGATGACTCTATGTTTACTCGTGACCATATACAATATTGGGAAGGTACCTTTATGCATGAAGAAGATTCTGGTATTTCCTTTATAGAAGTAAATGGAGATGTTAAACCTGTAAATGTATTTGTAGGAGTTGACCCAGCAACTGATAGTGTTAGAAGGGATGCTGATTATAGTGTTATAATTGCAGTCGCTGTTGATTGTGATAACAATCTTTATGTATTAGATTATTTAAGAAAAAGAAGTATTCCAGTTTTAGGTATTCCAGGTGAGAATAAAAGAGGTATAGTAGATTATATGTTTGACTATTCTAAATTATATCATCCAAGTTTGTTTGTAGTAGAGGATACTACTATGTCAAAACCTATATTTCAATCTTTAAGAGCAGAGACTAGAAGGCGTAATGATTTCTCTGTAAGATTTAAAGAAGAAAAACCTGGAACAAGAATGAGTAAGAGAGATAGAATACAAGAAATACTTGCTCAAAGGTTTGCTATAAAGCAAATTCATATTAAAAAAGAAATGTACGATTTAGAACATGAGATAATTACTTTTGGCCCAAGGATGGGTCACGATGATACTATAGATGCATTAGCATATGCATGTAAATATGCAAATCCACCTGTTGGTATTAATGAAGATAAGCAGACTAAAAGGTATTTTAAAAATACACCCAAACCAAAGTCTTGGGTTATTGCCTAATTTGTGTGTAAATTAAAATGGAGAAATATAGAGATTTAAGGTTCATGGAGTCAATAAAAATAAATGGATTTATTTGCAGCAATAGAAAAGTTCGGTGTACCGATTGCCGTAGCAATGGCTTTTGGTTTCTTTATATGGAAACAAAATAAATACATACAAGATGATTTAACTAAAGACTTGCATGAGAAATTTAACAGATTAGAGGGTATTATAGTAAAACTAATAGACCAACAGAAAAAAATGCAAATTGAGCAACGTGGAATTGTCAGGTCATACCAAACTCTAATAGATATTATAACACGACTATTTAAAGGTAATAAAGATAATGGCTAAAAGGGTAGATAAGACAGCAGAAAAAGTAAATAGAATTTATCAGCATTCTAAAACTGATAATAGAATTCAATGGGAATATATAAACCAAAAAGGTTTTGATTTTGCCAATGATAATCAATTAACCTATGCTGAAAAGACAGCCCTTGAGGAACAGGGGATGCCTACCTTTACTATTAATAGAATTATACCTGTGGTAGAAATGTTAAATTATTATGCAACAGCTAGTAACCCTAGATGGCAAGCAGTTGGTGTTGAAGGTTCAGATACAGATGTTGCTACAGTTTTTGCAGATATAGCAGATTATATTTGGAATAACTCAAACGGAGATACACTATTATCTAATGCAGTCAATGATGCAGTTACTAAAAGTTTAGGATACTTATTAGTTACTGTTGACCCAGATGCAGATAGAGGGATGGGAGAAGTTGTAATTAAACAGCCAGACCCATTCGATGTTTTTGTAGACAATAAGTCTAGAGATATATTATTTAGAGATGCTGCTTACATCTTAATCCGCAAAATCCTACCAAAAGGTCATCTTATACAACAATTTCCTGATAGCAAACGAAAGATTATGGCAGCATCCTCTAATACAGAGTCTTATGAAAATTATTCAGAAAAGGCTACAGATTTAGAACAGCATGATTTCCATTATAAAGAAATGGATGGTAATAGCTCTATATATTCAGATAAGGAAAGTGAATTGGTAGAGCTGTTTGAAATGTATGAAAAAGAAAAAGTTCCATATGTAAATGTATTTTATAAAGTTCCACCTAATAAAGAAGTAATTGCAAATATAAAAGAACAAGCTGCTAAACAGACCGAAGATATGAAAGCTGAAATGATGGTAGCAATGAAGGAGAAGCAATTACAAATGGCTCAAGCAGTACAGCAAGGTAAGATGTTACCAGAGAGAATGGAACTAGAAATGAAGAAAGAAATGGAGATGATGGAAAATCAACTCAAGTCTTTCGCTATTGAAGTAGAAAATAGATTACAAGAAGAAGCATCTAAGGTAGAGAATGATGTAGTTTCTAAAAAAGAATTTGATATATTAATGAAAGATAAGACTTTTGCAGGTAGAGTTGTAGATAGCATTAACTTTCATGAAAGCAGAATTAAGTTGTGTTGCATCGTTGGAGATAAAACTTTATATACAAAGTATTTACCTCTACAAGAGTATCCTATAATACCATTTCATTATAAATGGACAGGTACTCCATTCCCAATGTCTGCTGTTTCACCTTTAATAGGTAAACAGAGAGAAATGAATAAAGCTCATCAATTAATGATACATAATGCATCTCTTGGTAGTAGTTTGAGATGGATGTATGAAGAAGGTAGTATTGATACTGATTATTGGGAAAGATATTCATCAGCTCCTGGAGCATTACTTCCTAAAAGGCAAGGGTATGAAGCTCCAACTCCAGTTCAACCATTTCAGTTAAACAATGCTTTCTTTGGTTTGGTAAATCAAGGAAAAGGAGATATGGAGTATTTAGCAGGGATTTATTCTTCCATGCAAGGAGATACAGGGTCTACTGCTGACATGCCTTATCGTGGAATGTTGGCTATGGATGAGTATGGAACAAGAAGAATTAAATATTGGTTAAAGAATTGTATAGAGCCTGCACTTAAACAGGTAGGTGAAGTTGTTAAGCAATATTCACAGATAGTATATACTGCTCATAAAGTATTTAGAATAGTTCAGCCTAATGCAATTACAGAAGAACGCACTGTAGAGATAAATGTTCCCATGTATAATGATTTTGGTGAGGCTATTGGAAAATGGAGAGATTATCCCTCTGCTAAATTTGATGTTAGGATAATTTCAGGTTCTACTCTTCCAGTTAATAGATGGGCATACTTAGAAGAATTAAAACAGCTAATGAATCTTGGTGTTGTGGATGATATAGCAGTATTAGCCGAGACAGATATTAAGAACAAAGAAAAAATTGTTAAACGTAAGAGTTTATACTCACAATTACAAAATCAAATCGCTTCACTTGAAGAACAGCTCAAAAAAGAGAAAGGTTCTAATGAAACGCTGGAAAGACAAGTTATACAAGCAGGTATCAAGAATAAAGTTATGCAAGGAGATGTGGAACTTAGCAAGCAATTGCATGACAGCAAATCGAACATACTTAAAGAAGAGCTTGAGACGAAGGCGCAGCAAAAACATTTAAGGAAAATGATAGATAGTGAAAACAAAATGGCAAAAGAAAAAGTAAATAATAAAATTAAGGATTTGCAAAAGAACTAGAATTAGAATAAATTACGTTAATAATTTACAAGGAGAAACACATGATAGAAGAAAATAACCAAGGTAACCCAGAAACTGCACCAGCTCAAAAAGCAGCTGAAGCGCAAGTTTTTGGCTCCTCAGGTGATGACTTCTTTGACGCTCTTGAAAATGATGTTAACAGCATGGTTCAAGACGAAGACAAGCCAGTAACCGAAACTGAGGCAACCCCTGTAACTCAGGGCTCCAATAATGTTGAAGAAGAGGCGAATTCGGTATCACAAGTATCTGAGAATGAAAATTTCAAGAAAAGATATAGTGATTCCAGTCGTGAGGCACAAAATCTAAGAGCCCAACTCAATGAGTTGAAACCTTTTATACCAGTGCTAGATGCGATGAAACAAGATAGTGGCTTAGTAGAGCATGTTAGGAACTACTTTGATGGTGGTGGTGCCGTACCAGGAGATATCAAACAGCAATTAAAGCTGGATGAAGATTTTGAGTTCGACACTGATGAGATGGTAAATAATCCAGACTCTAAATCAAGACAGGTCATAAATACAATGGTAGACGGTATTGTTCAAAAAAGAGCAAATGAAATTTTGCAAAGAGAGCAAGCTAAAGCGCAAGAGGTTAATAATAAGATAGCATTAAAGAATCAAGCTGATGACTTTAAGAAACGTCATAATATGGATGACGAGCAATTTTCACAGTTTGTGAGAGAAGCTCAAAATAGGTTTTCCAAAAACGGCTTAAGTTTTGATGATATGTTCATGTTAACTAATAAAGGTGCAGTTAACCAGAATGTTGCTAATGCAACAAAACAAGACATGTTGAATCAAATGAAAACAGTTCGTGACATACCTGTAAGTCAGAGTTCGTCAAACAATGCAGGGACAGCAAACAATCCTAATGATAGTGTATTTGATACCCTGCTTAATTCTGACGGTAATATAGAAGAACTGTTTAGCTAATATATTTTAAAATATTTAAAGCTTATTAGTTAGACTAAACCCTAAATAAAAAGGAGTCAATAATGGCTTTAAATGATTACGTTCAACTGAGCGAATTGGGTGGTTCTGATGTTCTGGCAACTGGACCAGGTTCTAGTACGAGTAATGTCGATACTGGCGACCTGCGTAGAAAGTATAATTTTGGTGACAGAGTATCAGAGCTAGCGATAGCACAAGACCCTTTCTTTCGTTTCGTTAGTAAAGTAAGTAAAAAACCTACAGACGACCCTTCTTTTAAGTTTACTGAAAAAAGAGGTTCGTACCACAAAAGATATGCATATGTAATGGGATTTGTTAGCAATGGTGCTGATGAATTCGCAGATGCTGAATTAGACCAATCAGATGCTGGAGCAGCAGTTTCAGCTACTGGTCAGAATGTTCAGCTATATATGGCAACTGACTATAAATCTGAAGGAAACCTTCAAAACGTATATGGCAATACTGCCAACGATTGGTCTGTAGGAGCATCAGGAACTTCTCCTACGTTTTTCCTTCCTGGTCAAATAGTAAAAGTTCCAGTTTCTACAACTGGTGGTGGCGGTGGTGTAACTACTGGATATCACTTAGTTAAAGTTACAAATGTTATAACAGGATTAACTAAAGATAGTAAGGAATGTGCAAGAGTAGATGGAAAAATAATTAAGTTTCATACTGGCGCAAATGAGTTATCATCTTTCCATACTAATAATTTTGGTCCTGGTGGAGCTGCTGGAGATGAAGTTGTGGCTGATGTTTCAATTACAGACCTTGAAACTAGACGTTCATATGTAGTTGGTACAGTTCATGATGAAGGAAGTGGATATCCTGAAACATGGAAAGACCAACCATATAGTACTCAGTATGGTATTACTCAAATATGGAAAACAGCAATGGCTATGACAAATACTGCTCGTGCTACTTCATTAAAATATGAAGGGAATGAGTGGGCTCGTATTTGGAAAGAAAAACTAATTGAGCATAAATGGGATATGGAAGCTTCATTATTGTTTGGTTCTCAAAATGAGACATATAGAACAACTCAAGGTGCAGTTGATTATATACTTAATTATGGTAATCAGTTTTCTTTACCTATAGCTAGTAAAACATCAGATGATTTCTTAGATGACATGTCTAACTATTTAGACCCAAGATATAATAATAGTGGTGCTACTGTATTTTTTGTTAGTACAGCTGTTTATAATTGGATGCATAAGTTAGGTGGTTATATTAAGAATACTGCTAATTTAGCTACTGATGGTAATGGTTATGGTTTATTATCTGCTGATTTTGCAATGTCAGGTAAAAAGCAAATCTTAGGTGTAGATATTACTACATTTAATACACCTTATGGTGATATGAATGTTGCTAGAAATATCCACTTAGATGGCACTAATATTGCAATGTTAGGTGTTAATATGAAAAACTGTGCATATAGACCATTGATTGGTAACGGATTGAACCGTGATACATCCGTCTACGTAGGGGTTCAAACTTTAGAGAAT
>CEUI01001560.1_pt1 | contig 12520 bp, 19 predicted proteins | sample 531411 | NCBI WGS metagenome assembly CEUI01 (sample SAMEA2622841, study PRJEB7988) | marine metagenome | isolation source: saline water (ENVO:00002010), including
GGGGTCGCCTGGATCACAGAAGCCACAGAGCTAATAGATCAGTACGCGCCAGGCTTTGAGACGGACTCGCAAACAGACCAGGAAGTAGAGTATCCCTCGATGGGCTCTCTCGCAGTGAGCTTTATGGTCAAGCATCAAGCGTTTTGGCCGGTCAAAGACGTTATTGTAGATGAAGATACAACCCGACTCCGCTGGGAGATCAAGCAAGATGCCCAGAGTATTGTTGAGGACACTCTTTATCCCAATCCCCGTGTTGTCAGCGCTGATGTATTCCCACGCGGCGTACAAGATTCCAAATCCGCCATGCTCCGTATTGAGTTGGAGTGGATGGACTACTTCGAGCCCGACGATCCAGACTACGAAAAAGATGTAGAGGAAGCTTTGGCACGCCTAACCAACTATCTAGACGAAATGCAAGAGGTCTCCGAATATCTGGTGAGCCCCAACGCCGCACCCGAAGGAGCAGAGTTTGATTACAATGGTTTCTGGGAAGGCGTGCAGGAACGCCTAGAGGCACTCGGCGTCTATCGGGACGTTGCCGGGGAAGAGGATCGCCAGACGAAGCGCGACCAAGAAGAGGAGGCAGGACAACTCCGTCTCCCCCTCGAAGAGTCGCGTATTATACAACGTTGGTCTAAAATTATAAAATAAATTTAGAACTTCTTTCGTCAAAGGTCTTTTGCCTCCTAGTTACTTATAGACATATTGGGTTAGAAAGGACTCAGGTTGTATGCAAAATTTAGCGTCCCGTAAGGAGTTTGCAGGTATTAGTACGTTGAAGTGATAGTGATAAAGTAACCTATTTCACGGAGGATATTTCGTGTCTAGGTGGATTAAAAACTTTTTAATAATAACTTCTTTACTTTTGGTAAGTTGTACAGGACCGGTCTTACCAAGTTCTAACTCTAACTTAAATCCGGACATCATTCAAACACAGCGTACAGTTGAAGTACGGAACTCTATTGGAAGAGTTCTGGAAGTCATTGACGCTATTAACCTTACACTAACAGAAAAAAGAACCAGACAGGCAGCTGTAAAAGTCCGTTCTCTTTTACAGGGAGGCCACGGCTCTGGTACTTATATGGTCGCCTATGACCGCCGAGTCGTCGCAACGGCTGCTCACGTTGTCCGGAACGAGAGCACTATGCTCATTGAGGGTCGAGATGGTGAAGTGGTCATAGGCAAGGTTGTCTATGTGGATCACATGGTTGATATTGCTTTTATGGTTGTTCCGGAGATTGAAACCCGAACTGCTATTCGATACCGACCAGAGTTAAAATACGACGAGCGGCTCGTTGGAAAAAACTTAACTTACACTGGCTTTCCATCACATCACGACCTTTTGACAATCCGAGGGTATGTCTCTGCCTTAGAGCACGGCATGATAGTATCCAACATGTTTGCGTGGTTTGGCTCATCTGGCTCTGGAGTATTTGACCAGTCAGGCAGATATCTTGGTTGTGTATCGGGTATTGATGTTGGCCGATTCGCTGGGGGAGTCAGAATTCCGCTGGAAGAAATTGTTTGGGTTGCGCCAATCAGCCAAATTGATCGTGAGTTACTAAAAATAAGAATTCTAACTTCTGATGTTCCACCGCGGGAGATGAAATCTATTCCCGGCGCACCTGCTCCGAGAAGAGGTGGATTGAGGGATTAAAAATGCTTGGTAGATTGACTCTATTGTTTCTTGTTTGTTTGACGGTTTTCGGATGCGAGGGAGATTATACAATCTATGACGTCCATCCACCCGAAGTTGTATACGTCGACGTTCCCGTTGAGGTTCCGATAGAGGTCCCGGGAGAAGGTGGCGACGTTTGGATCGATTCGTTTGAGCAACCCTTCTCGGTTGATGGTGTAGATATCGTTTGGCTCATTGACCGCTCGGGCTCGATGGATAGATTTGATCAAGCAGTGATCGATGGCATTGGACAAATGATGAACGCTCTACCGGCAGTAGGTTGGCGTCTGGGAATCACTACAACAGACCACCTGAACTCTTCCTCAGTATCTCATTTCCCGCTGGTTCCGGGGGACACGGTGGCAGATGCAGAGTTAATATACAATAGCTTAAGTAATTTTGCCCATCGTGAGGCAGGTTTTGATGCTCTACACGGCTACCTTATTAATAACGCATACAATCAGTCTTGGCTTCGCGACGATGCCGCCCTACTGGTGGTGTTTGTTAGTGACGAAGATGAACAGAGCACGGTACAGTTCTCCTCAGCCCCGGCTGGATTGCAAGAATTTATCCAATGGTATGGCAACCGCCGAGCTTCTGTTTTTATGGCTAGCGTTGTCAATGTTCCGATCGCTGAGAGTGTTTGCGATGGATGGTCAGCGTCACACTACGCAGGAACCAGATATATTGATGCTACAAACTTCTTTGGTGGCGTAGTGGTCGATATCTGCGAAGAAGATTGGTCCGCAGGAGTAGCCGCCGCATCCTCGCAGGTTGAGCCCCATGAAGAGTGGCCGCTAACCCACACACCTATTGAGGACACGTTGATTGTTTTTGAAGATACTGTGCCGATGGCGGACGCAGACTGGGTGTACAATGCTGCCACCAACAGTGTTGAATTCCTCGTAGTGCCTTACGAGGGCGCATTAGTGGAGATTGGATATGTTATTGATCACGATGGTGGCGACGACGATGATAGTGCTGGGGATGACGACGATTCCGCAGGGAGCTAACTAATTATGAGTATGAAAAAAGAGGTAATTGTTTTGAAAGATAAATGGAATACAAACGCAACAGACGTTCCTGAGATGCGTGCTTTAGAGATGACAGAGGTGAGTCCCGATACATATATGAATACACCCTTCCCTCTCACAACAGAAACACAAAAAAGACTTTTAGAGTTGATTTATAATCGCAAGTCTGGCATAATTAGTAGACAGGAGTTGATAGATGTTATCTTTAATACAGAAAATGCTCCGAGCGGCCAGATCATACGATACCGTGCTTAGTCGCTTGGAAAGAATAGAGACAAAGATTAGAAAGTTTGATAAGATTGCTGACGAGAATGATGCCCTATGGCAGATGTTAGATGAGCAAAAAGAAATTGACCAAATCTTCCTAAACAGCACAGAGGATTACAATAAAGAAATCGCTGAGATTCTTTTACGAACTACGAAAGTTCAAGGTGATGCCTGAAAGAGTATACCTTTTTGATGTTGACGGGACGCTAACCAAGCCCCGCCAAAAAATCAAGACAGAAATCGAAGATGTGTTTATGTCATGGGTCGCTAGCGGTAAAAAAGTTTATTTGGTGACAGGTTCCGACATCTCAAAGACACGGGAACAACTGGGCGAGGATCTCATAGATTCTTGCCTGGGTGCATTTACGTGCTCAGGAAATGTATTTAGGCAAGGAGGACAGATTGCCTACAGCAATGTCTTCAACCCCAGTGAAGAGTTTATCTCAGATTTAGAGCTATACTTAGAAAACTCTCAGTGGCAGTCTAAGAAAGGTAATCACATTGAAAAAAGACCGGGAATGGTTAATTTCTCCACAGTTGGAAGAAATGCCAGCAAGGATATGAGAGAGGCTTATGAACGGTGGGACAAGACAACACTTGAACGAGAAGATATTGTCGCGTATATTAGTGAGACATATCCAGAACTAGAAGTTTCAATTGGTGGCTCAATCTCGGTAGATATCTATCCGAAAGGAAAGAACAAAGGTCAGGTGATAGAGAAACTCAGAGAACTACATGGCGATGACGTTGAGATGATTTTTGTTGGAGACAAAAACATACCCGGCGGAAATGATTGGCCTCTCGCACAACGTTTGGAATCTGCTGTTGGATCTTATTGGTACCAAGTTCTATGTCCGGAAGAAACACGCGCCCTTATTGAGTATGGCGAACTATTTATATAGATGAAACGCGAACTTCAAACCTTCAAAGACTTCCTAGAGGAAGCCAAAGATCCTGCGTATTTTCAGGATACATTTAACTTTACTGTTTTGATCTCGATGGATAAGAATCGTGGCGGCTCCCGCGACGAAACTAAAAATGATATCCGGGCGCTCCCAGAGGTTCTAACTGTTACACTTATTGAGAAGGAAAAGGGCGGTGTTCAGAAAGACTTAGGCAATACTTATCTTTCCACACTCAAGATCCACGTTCGTCGTCCCAGGGACACATCCAAGGAATTGATGATGAAGCGAGTTGTAAAGCAGATCGCCAGACTCAAGGGTGTCTCGGTTCTGAGATACAAGGAGCGCAAGCCAAAACAAAGAAGAAAAGCTTTCTACGGAGCAGGGTCATACACCAAGAGAGTTCAGAACGTATCGGAGGGCGAGTATTACCAGTCTGCGAAACATAAATCAGATTTGAAAAAGGATTTTAAAGATCTTACTTCGAAAGGCCCTCAGAGAAAGGGTGGATACAAAAATGTAAGTGACTCGCCCGACTTTGAATCGGCACCACCCGGTGCAGTTGGCGGATTAGAGGAGACTATCCTTGACGAAGCAATGAAAACTGCGGCTGACCTGCCCGAAGGGGTTGTAGTAGCAGTTGATCTCCAACAGATGCCTATGAAATATAAGGTTTATTATGCGATGAAGGACAATCCTAATGTTCCTTTGGTCGCGGACGATTTAGATCGTATGGAGGCTGGCATCGACATATATGGTATGTTAGAGGCACACAGATCTTCTGGTGATCCATTCAAAGGAACTTATAAAGTCGCCACCGTAAAAGCCAGAGACGGCTACGGTCCGCTGTTGTATGATGTGGCACTAGAGGTAGCGTCAGAGGGCAGCAGGGGACTAAAGGCAGACGACAACAGTGTCACCGATGAAGCCGCGGCCGTATGGAAGTATTACCACGATAGTCGCGACGATGTTGATAAGAAAGAGGCAGACTCTTCTATTGATGATTGGTACGACGCTTATGAGGCTGGCGTTACAGACTTAGACAATCTAGCACGACACATGGCCGAAGCTGGTTTTATACCAGTGGCCGATTTAGAGTCAAAAGAATCAATGAAAGATTACGTCAAGAACAAACGTCATCTCACAAAGATTTATAAAAAGGATTCAAAAGATACTACCGCATCTCTTGAAGATGTTGGCAAGTATGTACAAGTCACAAAGCAAAAACGCAAGCCACGATACACCAACAAAGATCTTAGCCGCTTTGATCATTTGCGCGAGGACATTTTAATCTCCGTTGGAAAGGAAGAAGATCTAGCGACATTTGAGATGCAGCCAGAGTTCCAGCAAAAGATCTGGGACGGTGATGAGAGAATCCGTCCTGGGGTTAAAGCTGCTTTGATGGATATTATTGAGGAGTTCGTTGAGCGTTTAGATTTGGATGCCGAGATTAAAGATATTATCCTTACAGGATCTTTGGCTAACTACAACTGGTCAAAGTTTTCTGACATTGATTTACATATTCTGATAGACTTCAAAGAAGTTAACGAGAATGAAGAGTTGGTTAAGCGTTTCTTTGATGCCGTCCGTGCTAACTGGAACAGAATCCATGACATTAAAGTCAAAGGACACGAGGTTGAACTTTATGTTCAGGACGAAAGCGAGCCGCATGTTTCAACAGGAGTTTATTCTTTAATGAACGATAAGTGGCTCGTGAAACCAAACAAGGTAAAACCTTTCATCGATAAGAAAACCGCTCGGAAAAAAGCAGCCGATATTGAAAGAGGGGTTGACAAGGTGGCATCCATCCTGTATGATGGAGATCATAATGCAGCACTTGAGGCTGCGGCTAGTCTAAAAGAGAAGATTAAAACAATGCGAAAAACAGGATTGGAAAAAGCTGGCATCTTCTCCGCTGAGAACCTCGCATTTAAAATGCTCCGAAGGTCGAATGCTATTCAGAAACTACACGATGTGTATATCAAAGCGTACGATCAGGCTCTTAGTCTAGACCAGTAGTCAACAACGAGGATGGAATTATAAAATGAGCGATCAAACTGTTGCAGAGGAGGAGCAGACTCCTACCGAAGAGTTAATACCTAAGAAGCCATCTCGCCTATGCCCCCGTGGTATTCAAACATTCACAGTCGCGCGTCAAGCGGACGAGTCAGGCGTGTCGGGTGAAGGAGTGGTAATCGAAGGCGTATTGCTGGCAACTGGTCAGTGTATCGCGCACTGGTTATATCCCCGACCGAAAGGCTCCATTGCTATCTTTGATTCTATGAATGATTTTATTACAGTTCATATCAAACCCCATCCCGGCAATCGTACGATTATTACATATGATGACGGCGAACAAGAGAGATACGGACTAGTTATTGAAGAGGAAAAGTCTAATGAAAATAACGAAGTCCAAGCTTAAGAGAATCATCACAGAGGAATTACATAATATTCTTGCAGAACAGGAGGATGATTTAGACGCTACCCGCATGCTTGAGCCGGGTGAAAGAGCGGCCTTGAAGCAAGCACGCGCAGACGCAGATACCAAGAAAGTTGATGTGGTAGCTATGCGCGATCTTCGACGCGATCGTGCTATGCGCGGATCGAAAGCTACCAAGCAAGATCGTCAGCGCGCTGAAAAGCTTGTAGATATTCTATATCCAGATGTCACAAATCGAGAGTTGATATTCACACTGAGACAAGAAGATGATGAAGGCAACCTCACGGATAATTTGTTTGGCTTTATGTTCCCAGGCGAAACAAAAATGAACAAGCCAAGCCCTGTTCTAATGGACAGAGTGGAAGAGTGGATTGGGATGTTTAAGAACCCTCAAAACGCTGCTTTGGAAGTCAAAGGAAAATCAAACACGGAAAATCTTGAGTCACTTCTAACATACATTGAGAAGAAGTCTATGGACATAGGCAAAGATATGTTTGACAGAGTTAAAGCTGATGCCGACGCAACCGGAACGGCTAGAAATGTTGCTGTCGGTCGTGCTGCAACTCCCGGCACCCCAGAACGCGCCGCGTTGGATGCTCTGATGAGCGCCGAAACTCCCCCCAAGCGAAGAAGATAATATAATCCTTGACACCGGACGGCCAGCGTGCTACTATGTGGTTGAAGGTTGAGTGATGGAGTGCCCAGTAGACATAAGAATTGGTGATTTGGTGCGCCCGCGCATTGCGTATCTTCGTGGCTCGGTTGGGGTTGTGGTGGACGTTTATAAACTCACACACGAACAGAGTAAAGTATCATGGTGGGTAAGCAAGGTCCACATAAACAACGAAGAACACGTCTTCCCAATTGAAAGTTTTGATTTGGTAAGGAGGTCATAAGTTGAGAGATTTAATTTACGGCTTCTTATTGTTTTTTGTTGCTCAAGTGATGGTTTGGTTTCAAACAAATGCGCAGTTCTTTAACGAATGGGCTAAGGAACATCCATTCTTAATGTCGTGTTCATTCAGCATCCCGGTGTCTTATATATTTATTCAAGCCACCGGGCTTGTGGTTAAACATTACGACGGCTTGTTGTGGCCCGGACGCTTTATTGGTTTCGCGGCTGGGACAATATCGTTTACTGTCCTTTCTTATCTTGTAATGGGCGAGGGAATTACAATAAAAACAGCCGTTAGCTTGATCCTCGCTGTGCTATTGGTTTGTATTCAGGTGTTTTGGAAATGAAAAAGATTTTAATTATTATTTGTGCTTTATTGATGACTGGGTGTGCCCACATAAGGTTCGCGCCTACGGATGGAAGCTGCCCAGCAGACTTCCCCATCAAGGGTAATGCTAATTCATACTTGTATCATACCCCGGATAGTCCGTTCTATCATCGCACAAAGGCTGAGTTGTGCTTTGCTAATGAAGAAGCCGCGCAAAAGAATGGATTTTACTCAGCAGTAAGAGCGCGCATTACTCGACAAAACAATAATAAACCTTGACAATCTCTGGCTCCTATGCTACTATGTGAGTGTAGGAGGCTATTATGGATAGTCATAAAGAAAACGAACTTTACGAAAGGTTCTCACATTTATACAGAGAAAGATTGGCCCCGTTAGAAAGCTCAAAAATGGGCTGGGGATTTCAGTGTGGTGATGGTTGGTATAATATTATTCACAAAATGTCTAAAAGGATTGCTGCGATATCGTCAGACGACGAATTCGCACCAGCCATTACAGAAGTTTCTCGCAACGAAGACGGGACGCTTCATGTTGAGGCACGCAATCTTATCCCGCCGGTCGCGGATCTCATTGAGACTGCCCGAGAGCAATCACGAATAACGTGTGAAAGTTGCGGATATTCCCCAGCATTCTTGCGTTTCAAGGAAGGTCCCATGAAGGGCTACGTTGCCTGTGGGCGCTGTGTAAGACAAGCAGGAGGGAGGACAAAGCAGAAGGCACCAAAACGCAAGAGCAAGCCGCGTAGAGCGCCTGATGTGATGGTAGTAAAACGTTGAGCAAAGAAATAGAGGTAGGCGATTTAGTTCGCGACAAAATAAACATAGACGAAAACAGTTATGGAATTGGTGTTGTATTAGGTATTGATCTTCCCCATGGGAGTCTGGGGGAAAGGTGGGGCCGAGCGACCTCAAGACCAGCACAAAAAAAGTATGCTGTTTATTTTACTAAGTTTGGAAAAACAATAACATTTCATGGAGATTATCTTGAACGAGTATCAAAAGATTGAAGAATATACTAAGCGAAGAATGAGAGAACTTAAAGGGTTGTGCTCTCCTCCTCCACAGCTGGACCCAGTGATTGAAAGATATACGAGTCGTCGCATTCGTGAACTCAAGCTGGAGCACGAAATAGAGAGATCTGAAGTAAAGGTTGACAACGTGCTGTTCAGAGGGTATACTATGGCAACGATGGAGGTTTATCGCGGTGATGACTGATTACGAAGACGGATGGATGACGCATACAATAAGCAACTTTACTTGGTCCGAAGAAGCGATCAGAGACTGGACGCTTATTTGGGCTCGGCTATGGAAGCTAGGATTTGATTGGCAATGGAAGAACGGAGATAGGTACGTTCGTCGTCAGGGCGAAACGTTCGCTGTCTTTATGGTTCATGAAGATGCTGAACGACTCGATGGGGCGATTCCCATTCCTCAAATTCATCTTTTTGATGAGATTAGAGAGCTTTTGTTGGACCATGCCGATGATGACATAACAGTTGATTACGCTATCAAGGCCATTAACGATTGGCTTAAGCTCCACTTTAATGGCTGCGATACAGTGCTGGACTTGGCTTTTATGACGGAGGGTTATTAGATGAGACGCTTTTTAGATTTTGTTCGTGACATGATGTTGGCCTTAGGGTTTTTCATTGCGTTCACGCTCTATATGGTAGCAACAGCAGCGATGGCAACCGTGGTTATTAACGACTTTCAGTTAGACACATACGTCACGCTGAGAACTGGCTTTGCAGCGACCCTGTTTGTTATACTAACGACGTGGCCCCCGGCAGTTTTGCTTTCTGGGACAGGAAAAAGTCGCAGAAGCCTAGACAGACTTGACAGGGACCGCGAGCCGTGGTAGACTGTAGTCACGATGAGAGAAGGACCCCTAGCTCAACAGGTAGAGCTGCGGACTTTTAATCCGCCGGTTCAGGGTTCGAGTCCCTGGGGGTTCACCAATTATGGCGCGGTGGTGGAATGGTAGACACAGCAGACTCAAAATCTGCCGCACTTATGTGCGTGCGAGTTCGACTCTCGCCCGCGCTACCAATTAAGAAAGTATGATATGCTAGATTATATTGAAGCAATGGTAGCAGTTGTAGTCCTAATGGGTTTGGCTACTTGGTTTTATTTGGAGAAAAGATAAATGTATATTGTAGTAGGATTCACGTTATTTGTGATGGCAGCCTCTGTGGCTTTTGCAGAGATTAACAATGGACTTAAAACTTACGATCAAGACGACTAATTTTATTCCGGTGTAGCTCAATGGTAGAGCGTCCGACTGTTAATCGGATGGTTGTTGGTTCGAGTCCAGCCACCGGAGCCAAAAAACGCTTGACAAACACGTTCCAGCGTGGTAATATATTCATAATGAAAGATTACAAGCCCCACATTACAATGTTAAAGGTTGAGTTAAAGAACGAGGACGAGAATGTCCTGACTATTGACATGTCCGATGACTTTGTAAAGTGGTTCAAGTTGGAACACAACCTTAAACGATGGGCACCTAAGCAATTTAAGCAGTGGCTTCTCATGGTTTTACAAGGAGATAGAAAATGATTACTATCAGAGAAGTGGGAAAACTTTTAGTTGAGGAACTAAGGACTTACGAAGCTAACCTAACCGAAAATGAAGACGGTCGTCTCGAATCCCTTAACTCAGAAGATGACATAACTAATCATTTGCGAAAAACATTCGGCAATCATCCGGATTTTATAATCCTTCCTAAAGGACACAACAGGGCGTTCGGAGATATGGATATTGAGATCGATGGCTGCGAGTATCCTATTAATGTAAAGATGGTTGCGCCAACAACAGGAACCTACAACGGTGGAGGACCAAAGGTATTTAACTATGTGCTCCGCGGCAAGAAGTTTTCCAGTGGCTGGGACCGGATGGTAAAAGAACTGGCAGAAAATCTTCCTGGGAAGATTCACAGTGACTACTATTATCTGGTATACTATAAGAGAAGTCAGAAAGAGCCTCAATTTGTGTCGCTAACGGAAATATCATGGGAGTCCATCGTGGCCAATCCTTCAAATCCGATTCAGCTTAGGCAAAATCTTACGACTATTGAAAGAAGCGATGAGGAAAAGGTGGTTTTTATGATGAAACTTATGAAAGATATTTTATACAAAAAGGCAAAGCCGTACTTGAGGCTTGAGGGAATTATTTAGAATGTTAGAACCACAACTATTTCATGGTGATTGCTTGAAGATTTTAGCAGAGTTACCAGACAACTCTGTAGGCTTGGTGGTTAATGACCCCCCTTATGGAACAACATCCATAAAATGGGATGAAGTTTTAGATTTTGAGGAGGTTTGGAAACATCTCAAGAGGGTTATGAAGCCTAAGACACATGCTATTTTCTTTGGGTCGCAACCCTTTACATCAAAGTTAATTGTATCCAACGAAAAGTGGTTCAAATATGAACTTATTTGGAACAAGAACAAATGCGGTAGTCCCGGACTTGCTAAGTACCGTCCAATGAAGGTTCATGAAAACATTATTGTATTTGCTAACGGTGGTGGGGCCACTTACAATCCTATTATGGAAACTGGGAATGCTTATATCAGGGAATGTAAGACGGAAGAAGGGTACGGCACCGGAACGAACACACATGGCTACGGTTTTGGGAAAAACAAAGTCATGAAGATGAAGAACTCCGGGACAAGGTACCCAAAAAGTATTCTTCACGCTTCCCGGAATTTTTCGGCCCAACAGACCGTGCATCCAACCCAGAAGCCGACCAACGTGCTAAATTGGCTGATTATGACATACAGCAACCCTTCCGATACAGTTTTGGATTTCACAATGGGCGCAGGTTCAACAGGTGTCGCTGCTATGATGACGGGGAGAAACTTCATCGGGATTGAACGAGACGAAGAATATTTCAACACAGCAACCAGACGGATTGCACTGTGTGAGGATACTGTTGCAAGAACGGATACACAACTTACTACTCAACTTCATGAAGATATGAAAACCACCCCTGATGTGGCGCACGAAGCAAAGTTTAGGGAAGAGTTAAAAATTAACAAAGCCAACAAGACACTTGACAAGAGCAATACGGCGTGATATGATACAGGAACAATGAGGAGTTAGCCGGCGCTTACGAACCTAAGTGTATGCTCTTAATGACCTATAAGCCCAAACCTGGGATAGTAACTCAGTAGGTCAGAGTAGCGTTCTTATAAAGCGCCGGTCGTGGGTTCAAGTCCCACCTATCCCACCATTGGGGCGAGGTCCTATCGGCAAGGACGCCGGGTTGTTACCCCGGAGGTTGTTGGTTCGAATCCAACCGCCCCAGCCATTTTACTATTATGAAGATTAATAATAACATTCTACAACTTGCTGTAACGCAAGCATATAAATCGCCAATGAACTATCGTCACGGTGCTGTGATTTGGAAGGGTAAGAAGATCCTTGGAACAGGCTACAACTATCCTGTCGCACCACCAAACGATGATGACAAGCGTCGGTTCTCTATTCATTCAGAGCGAGATTGCTTGAAGGGTTTGCGCGCGGACGCCATTTATAATGCAGAGGTGCTTTGTGTTCGTATCCAACCCAACGGCGGCCTTGGGTCCTCTAAGCCTTGTCATGGTTGTATGAAGTTGCTGACACGCAAAGGCGTGAAAAACGTCTACTGGTTCAATAGCGAAGGCAAGCTCAAGAAAACGAGGCTTTCATAATCAATCCTTGACAACCGTGCCACAGTGTGCTATTGTATAGATGATGGAAGGTATAAGCACCCGTAGCTCAGTCAGGATAGAGCAACGGACTTCTAATCCGTTGGTCGCAGGTTCGAATCCTGCCGGGTGTGCCATCCTTTATATTGGGAGTTATCGCGATGCTCAATCCCGGTGATTTGGTAATTTACAACGACGCCGAGCGAAAGGACTCGCGCGCGCGAAAGTGGCTCGGCATTGTTGTTAAGCTAATACCGGGCACCGCGCG
>CEUI01016046.1_pt1 | contig 12520 bp, 15 predicted proteins | sample 531411 | NCBI WGS metagenome assembly CEUI01 (sample SAMEA2622841, study PRJEB7988) | marine metagenome | isolation source: saline water (ENVO:00002010), including
GGGCGCATGGATATGAATGAGTTTGTGGAAGCACTTAGGGAAAACACGGAAGAAATGCGGAAATTAAACGAACTTCTCGGCCCGGCGATTAAAAAGACCGAAGCACTTCAGGAGAAACGTGCTGATGTCAAGCAGTTGAGAGCAGGGATTTCAAAACAGTTGGACAAGCTTTATGGCCCTCAAGCTAACTGATTGTCTGTACGAGAATGTGACTGTGAGGAAGTCGTGGTTTGCTCGGCTGGTCGAGGGCCTAGTTCCATCTAAGCCACCCAAAAAGGAGAAAATAATGAACAAGCAAAAGGATAATCATGGTTGATGTCGCTGTCAAGAATTGGTTTGAAGTTATTGAAAATATGGATAATCAGGATTACCGGGATTACCCCGCAATTTCCAAATCTGACCTAGACCGAATCCACAAATCCATCGCCCACTGGCAAGCCCCTTCTCAGCCACCAACGGCTGACATGATCGAAGGTTCTGCTTTTCACACGATGGTATTAGAACCCGAAAAATTTAAGCGTGATTATGTTAAAGCTCCAAAGTTCAACAAGCGAACTAAGGAAGGCAAGCTTGAAGCTGAAGCATTTGAGCTAAGAAACAAAGGGCGCATCCCACTGCCTGAAGATCAGTATCACCGACTCGAACAAATGGCTGAAGCAGTTTACTCACACCCGATTGCGAGCAACCTTTTGTCAGCAGGACGACCAGAGGTTTCATATTTCTGGGAGCAAGAAGCTTATGTCGAGGGGCAGTTTCACACTGTTACTTGCAAAGCCAGAACTGATTTTGCGACTGAAGACAACACTGTTTTGGTGGACCTGAAAACCACACGGGACGGATCAGAAGAAGGGTTTGCCAAATCATGTGCCAATTTTAGGTATCACGTTCAGGCGGCGTGGTATCAACGAGGGTGGGCTAAGATTCACGAAAAGGAACCAGAGTTTCTTTTTCTGTGCGTTGAAAAGTCTCCCCCTTACGCAATTTCGATTCATCACCTTTTGCCTGCTTCTATGTCTGAAGGATGGAAAGTGGCGAGAGCCGACCTTGCAAAATACGCCTTTTGGAAAGCCACTCCCGAAGAAGATCGGGTTGATGGTTATCCACTGGAAATCACCGGGATTGAATTGCCCAGATGGGCCTTTACGGAGAACTAAAATGGACGGGAAACAACTGGTTGTTAAATTAGATGAGATGAAGCCGAAGTTTGCAAACGCTTTGCCGAGCTACTGCGGTTTTACTCAAGAACACGTTATTAGAACTGTGCTGACCGAGGTTCAAAAATCACCGAATCTCATGAAATGCACTTTCAACTCTATTGCTCAAGCGGCCTTGGAAGCCTGCTCCTTGGGGCTTCTACCCAACTCAGTGCAGGGATTGGCTTACTTGGTTCCTTACGGAGATAAATGCCAACTCATTCCGGGCTATAAGGGCTTAATCAAGCTTGCTCTCCAATCACCTCATGTAAATTCAGTAAACGCTGAATGTGTTTACAGTACCGACAAGCTTGAAGTTGAGTTTGGCCTGAATCCAAAACTTACTCATGTCCCAAATCTGATTAACCCAGAAAAGGGGGAGTTTGTTGGTGCTTACGCCGTGGCGAATATGGCAAATGGAGATCCTGTTTTTAGGTATCTACCCAAATGGCGCATTGATGAGATAAAGGCTAAAAGCAAAGCCGGTAAAGGTGGGCCGTGGGTTTCGGATTACGACTCTATGGCGATGAAAACGGCTATTAAGAGTTTGATGAAAATACTGCCGCTTGAGATGGACAAGATCGAACTGGCGGCCTTGAAAGCTGAAGACGGATCGGCGGGGTTTGAGTATGACTTGGATGCAGATGCTTGGGAGTATGTGGACGGAGAAGAACAGGAAACCCCAGAAACCAAAAAGTTAAACGAAAAATTTTCGGGCCAATCTGGTAAATCGAAATCGAAAAATCAGAAAAATCAAAAAACCGAATCCGAAAAATTGGAAAAATCTCATCAAGAAGTAACCTTGCTCCAAGCAGAAGGTGAAGATGGTGAAGTGGCTTCCAATCTTACCGGGATCGAGCTTGCTCGGAGCGAGTTGAGAGCAAAGAAGAATGATAAGGAAGCACTGAAGGCATTCTATCAACTCAATGAACCGAAGTGGGCCAAGGAACTCGGCCCGGATAATAGCAACGAGCTTGGTGAACTCTACGAAGAATTGGTAAACGCATGACTTTGCTCTCCCCATCAGTCCAAGGCGATTGTTCCTCTAAACTCCACTGGGGTTCTTCCTATTTCTTTCCCCAGAAAAAAAAATCGCTAACCAATAAGCTTTCAACATAGGGCGAAGGTGGCTGATGGGATCGGCATCAAGGCTTACATACCAAGGGTATGCTGACAGAAAATATCGAGCAGGAGATAAATGCTACCGCAAACGGAACTTGTACTCATGTTCATGCGGGAAATTGGTCATCCTTTTCGAGAATGATGTTAAAAGAGAAAACACAAAATCATGTGGTTGCCTGAATCGTGAAAACTCACGCAAGAAATGTATAAAGATGAACGAAGAAGGGATCAGCAAGCCCTTCCAAAAAGGTAACAAAATGGCAAAAGGGAAAAAGAATAATCCGGGTAACACGAAAGGCTATGTTGCATTTTACAAAAACAATATTACATACGAGGGAAGAATTACTGTTCCGTTAAAAGTGGCTCAATCTATCTGGTCTGGTGAAGTGACTTACGAAGAAATTGCAGAAAAAAAACGAAATGGTTCCCAGATCACAGACACTAATTAATCGCCAGAGAAGAATAGAAACTGCCGCATGGCGGGAGTCTATTGGTAAGCTTCACAAGAACACTGTTAAGAATTCTCAAAAAGGGATCGCTTCTGTCAATCGTGATGCCCGTAAGGTTATGGCAGAGGGGGTGCGTGTTGTAGCAGACGAAGTGCGACTAAGGCGTAAAGCCAAGGTCGGTCTGCCTGCCAAAGTTTCTCCCTTTCTTGTAGATCATAACATCACCCCGGAAACTGCGGCCTATCTTGCCTTTAAACTTACCCTTGATCTTCTTTCGCAAAGCACAACTCATTACTACGATCAGTTCTGCCGAAGGATTGGTGCAGTTATCGAAGATCACGCAAGGATGCAGTCGTTCCAAGCCCAGAGCAAAAATCTTAATTACGCAACCCGCCGAGTCAACACACGCCGGGCAAACAGTCGTGACGCAAGAAGGAAAAACCTAATAAAAGCCGAGAAGCTTGGTGGTCTTGTCTGGGATAGTTGGAATCTCAGGACAAAGCAGGAAGTGGGTCAGCTTATGGCGCACTGTCTTAGAATTAGAACAGGCTTGATTGAATTTCCAGTTGTCGGCACGGCCCCGAAGCTCCGCAAGTACGCAAGGCTGACTGAAAGCGCATTGGAATGGATGAAAGAACTCTTGCAAGAAGATACCCGCAAGTCGAGCCTGACACCACCGGCAGTTAAGGAACCTAGAAAATGGACCGGCGTTTTTAACGGCGGTTACTACACCGATGCTCTCAAGTTCCCAGCGATCAAACTTAACTCATCTAGGTATCTAAGAGATGCTAATTCCATTCAGCAATATCGAGAATACGCCTGCCTAAATTCCTTGCAGAAAACCAAGTGGGCAGTGAATAACAGGGTTGCCGCACTCATTCAATACTGCCTTGAAGAAGACATAAAGCTAGGTGGATTGCCCGGCCCGGAAGTCACGCCACCAGATAGTCCGTTCCTAGAAAACAAGAAAAAGAAGGACATGAATGAGGCTGAGTTGGAGGTGCTGAAAGAGTATTCGCTTCATGCCAGAAGAATTAGAGAACTCAACGCATCCAACAGATCCATACGCTTACACCTAGTCCGTTGTATGCAAGCGGCAAGAGCATACGAATTTCAGGGCTTTCACTACGTTTATTATTCAGATTTCAGGGGCCGAAAATATCCCAGTTACTCCCCGATGTCACCTCAAGGCCCAGACTTTTCAAGAGCGTTGTTGCTTTTTCAAAAAGGTTTGCCGATCCGATCCAAGGAATCTGAACTTTTGTTTGCATCCCACGGCGCAGGAATGTACGGCAACGACAAAGTTTCCCTCTTAGAGAGACACAAGTGGGTGCAAGAGAACGAGCGAATTATTGTGAAAGCCGCCGAGTCTCCGCTTGAGTGGCAATGGTGGACCGAAGCAGACAAGCCCTTTCAATTCCTAGCATTCTGCATGGAGTGGGAGCGTTACACGATGGACAAGAAAGGCTTCAAGTCCCAACTGCCAATCCAGATGGATGGATCTAACAACGGACTTCAGCACTTTTCGGCCCTCATGCTTGACCCAGTAGGAGCGCACCTAACCAATCTAATGCCGAGTGAGGTTCCCCAAGATATTTACCAAGCGGTTGCAGATGAGGTGAATGAGCTAGTAGAAGCCGATGCACACCAAGGGCATTCCGTTGCAAAGGGTTGGCTTGAGTGGGGAGTGGACCGAAAGATATGTAAACGCCCCATCATGATAATCCCCTACGGCGGGACCAAAACTGCCATGCGTCAATACGTTGCGGAGATGGTTGAGGATGGGCTTGCTTCAGGAAAGAAATATCCTTGGCAGGCGACAGGCCCAAGACCTACCGGCTGGAAGGAAGCTGGTTATTTGGCAGACCACATCGACAAGGCGATCCAGAAAACTATGGGATGCGCTAACGAAGTCATGGATTGGATAAGAGATGCCGCCAGAGAGTATGCACACAACGGATTGCCACTAACATGGGAATCTCCTAGCGGGTTTAGAGTTCTTCAAAATTATCTTAAGGTAAACACAAGGCGAGTCATGACCCAACTTGATGGGAACTTCATCGCAACCCGAATGCCTTATGAGACTGACGAAATCCAAACCCGCCGGGCAGTTCAGGGATCAAGCCCCAATTACATCCATAGCATAGACGCATCACATCTAACTCATACAGTTCTCGACTGCGCCGACCAGAAAATCAGCGACATGATGGTGATCCATGATTGCTTTGGAGTTCATGCCGCCAACGCAGGCAAGTTAATGAAGACCCTTAAAAAACAATTTGTGCAACTGCACAAGCCCGACCTACTGCAAAATTTAAAAGATCAGTTAGAAACTTATGGCCCGACTTTACCCCCGGTTCCACGCCGAGGTGAGTTGGATCTAAACCATGTTTTAAAATCTAAATATCTATTTTCATGAATACCCCATACAAAATTAAAGCCCCATCAGTCATTAGTTTTTCAGGAGGTAGGTCTTCAGGGTATATGCTGTATAAAATTATTGAAGCATACCAAGGGGATCTTCCTGAAGGAATTGAGGTAGTGTTTTGCAATACAGGGCTAGAACACAACGCAACTTATGAGTTTATCCATCAATTTTCAGAACACTATCAAATAAAAATTAACTGGGTTGAATACGATTTAGATAAAGACCAAAAACAGAAATTTAAAATAGTTGATTATCATTCTGCATCAAGAAACGGGGAACCTTTTTCTAAGTTGAATGATAAGTATCAAAGATTGCCAAACCCTGTTCAGAGATATTGCACTGGGAAATTAAAAATTATAACAAATCGTTTTTTTCTTAAATCTTTGGGGTGGTCTGAATGGGATATTTGTATAGGATTAAGAGCAGATGAGCGTAGGAGGGTGAATAATTATCATGCTGAAGTGAAATATGAAACCCCCGTTTTCCCGATGTATGAAGCAGGAGATGACCAAAGCGATGTAAATTCTTTTTGGAAGGGAAATTCTTTTGATCTAAGACTTCCACATAATTCTAATGTTTGGGGGAATTGCGTTGGTTGTCATCTCAAAGGTTTAGGCATACTGTACTCAATTGCAGAACTTGACCCCAAGCAACTCAACTGGTGGGCAGAGCAAGAAAATAAACATCAAAGCAAATTTAATGTAAACAGACCTTCCTATCAAAAAATAATTCAAGGGGCCAAAAACCAAGGATCTTTTGATTTTGGAGATCAAGACACCATCCCTTGTTTTTGTACGGATTAACATGAAACCAATCCCTCTAAATAAATCTAACTTCCGAAGCAAACTCGAAAAGCAGTACGCCGAGCTTCTGGATCTTCATGTAAAATCCGGGGTGTTGTTAGATGCGAGGTATGAAGCAATCAAATTACGGATCGGCGACAACCTACACTGGACCCCCGACTTCTTTTTAACCTACCCAGACCGATTTGAGTTTCACGAAACCAAGGGGTATCGCAGGACATCAGCGATGGTAAAGATCAAGGCCGCCGCACAAATGTATCCACATTTCAAATTCGTTATGGTCGAAGCAGATCCATCAAAAAAAGGGACATACAAATACACGGACTTCAAAGCTTTCGAGGAAAAATAATGGGCTTAGTTTTAGAAAGAAAACTCAACGAAGAAATTATCATCTCATCGGACGGGCAAGAGGTGGCAAGATTTGCAGTGGTTCGTAAGATGGGTCAACGCCGGTTTCACATTCTCATAGACGCACCAGACAATGTTGCAATTACCAGAGGTCAAAGAATCAAATCCCAACCTAGTGAACTTCCCGAAGTGGATAAAAAGAGATGAAACTAATTTTATAGTAGTTCATAGCTCACTGACTAAAGGATCAGATGATGAAGGTGTGGAGTCAATGCGCTCCCTGCACATGAGACAAGGGTGTGTCGATGTTGGTTATCATTTTATTATTCGGCGAAACGGAGTCACGGATCTGGGAAGACCTATTCATGCCATTGGGAATCACTGCCCCCAAGTTGACGAGCAATCTGTTGGGATCTGTTTGATTGGAGGTGGTGATAAGAACCGAAAGGCAAAAGCTCCCGATTATAACATTCCGCAAATGGAATCCCTTGCTTACATCTGTTTGTCTCTAGTGAGGATATATCCTGAAGCCGAGATTGTTGGTCACAACCGATTCTCACCAGAAAGTAAATGCCCAGTGTTTAATATTCCCGATTGGTGGAGCGAAGTTTCTTACGAATTAAAACAACTGCACAAAACAATTCATGCCGATCAATTTCCCCTCTTTGACGAACTACAAAAGGAAGACTGAAACTGTGAAAAAAGTATTATTACCCGGTAAAGATTGGGCCATTCAAGAGCATCTTATGGATGAACTAAAACGATTGTATCCAGATCAATGCCCTAATGTAGATTGGGACATGAAAGAAGTTTGGTATCGTGCCGGTCAGGTTTCAGTGGTTCGCAAACTTGAACAAATGCAGAAGGAATAACATGAGTTGGGCGACTACGGCGTTATGGGTAGCTACGGCTTACCAAGCGTATGCAGGTGAACGTGCTAGAAGTGAAAAGCAAGAACAGCTTGATAAAACTAAGGAACAAAATGACAAAATGCTTGCTCAACAACGCTTAGACCAACAAGGCAAACAAGCCGAACAAGATGTTGATATTCGCAATGAACAAATGCAGGGAATGGCATCTGGACCGCAACTTAAAACCTCTGGTCAACTAGATCAATCAAAAGGCAAAGTAAAGCGTGACACACTAAGCCCAAAAAGATCACTAATGATTGGTCAAAGCCGTGGCTATCAATCTGGGTATCAAAAATCATAAAGGGTAAACATGAATTGGATGCTTATTTTAAATAGTTGGATGCCTGCCGCTTATGATAAAGCTGGTGTTACTGGCCCTGCGGCGGGAGACACTGCCACAGATGAAGTCGAGCTAATTACAAATACTGGTGATGATGAAGAAGAAGAACCACCACCTCCACCCGAATTACCACCTGAAAAAGTTAATCCCAATGTTGGTGAAAAAGAGTTTGGTTCCGCTAGGCTCAAGACCGAAGCCGAGATGACAAAGGTAAAGCGTGTTAGGCGAGAAACTCTATCACCACGCAGAGGATTGGCACTCAATCCTAATTACGCAAGTACAACTGGTTTAAATATAGGCGTTAAGAAGTGAGAGAAGAAGAAGCATCTATCAAGGCAAAGTACGAACTGGCGGCGACACACCGGCTTCCGTTTCTGGAACGGGCCAGAAAGTGCGCTGAACTTACCATTCCTACTCTTTATCCTAAAGAGGGTTCGTCTTCGGCTACAACTTTTCCGACTCCTTATCAATCGTTAGGCGCAAGAGGGGTCAACCATCTCGCCGCCAAGCTTCTACTCACTCTGTTGCCACCAAACGCACCCTTTTTCAAGCTCACTTTAAACTCACAGGCACGGGCTGAACTAGATCCTGAAACGACCAAGGGCGCAATAGACGAAGCAATGGGTTCCGCAGAGCGTTCCGTGATGCGTGAGATTGAAAACAGTGCGACCAGAGTTCAGGCGTTTGAAGCGTTAAAGCATTTGATTGTTTCAGGAAATGTTTTGATGTGCTGGCCCGACCCGGACAAAGGGCGAATGCGGGTTTATCCGCTAGATCGCTATTGCGTTTATAGAGATTTTGAAGGCAACGTCAGCGAAATTATTATTCGTGAAACTATATCGCCTTTGATGCTACCTGAATCAGCCAAGGGGCTGGTCCCGAAAGAATCCAATGTCTCTGACGACCCGGATCGTGAGATAGATTTATTCACTTGCGTCAAGCATGAGAAAGAAGGGGGGTGGTCCGTCTATCAAGAAATTGAGGGTAACACTGTGCCGGGATCGCAGGGATACTACCCCGAAAACAAAACCCTTCCGTGGTTGCCGTTGAGATACGATTTTGTGGACGGCGAGGACTACGGGCGTGGGCATATTGAACAGTATTACGGCGACCTCAAAAGCTTAGAGCAACTTACCAAAGCCATTGTTGAGGGATCAGCCGCCGCTTCTAAAGTTTTATTTTTGGTTTCTCCCAACGGGATGACTTCAGAGCAGGATCTTGCCGAGGTTCCTAACGGGGGTATTATTCCGGGCAATGCTACGGATGTCAGCGTGTTGCAAATGGAGAAGTTTAACGACTTCCGCATCGCAGACATCACGATACAGAAAATATCGGAACGACTCAGTTACTCGTTTATGCTTAACTCTGCGATCCGCAGAGATGCCGAGCGTGTTACGGCAGAAGAAATCCGATTCATGGCTTCGGAATTAGAGAGTTCTCTTGGGGGTGTGTTCTCCTTGCTCTCAACCAGTTTTCAGCTACCACTCGTCAGAATCATTTTGGACAAACTAGAGTCTAAAGGGGAGCTTCCCCCACTTGACGATGAAACAGTTCGGCCCCAGATCGTGACCGGCCTTGAAGGATTAGGCAGAAATGACGATCTTAACCGACTTTCCGAGTTCTTAAACGACATCAATCTGCTTTCACAATCACAGGGCATTCAGGCTGAAATGAATCTTGATGAGATTATTAGGCGTGTTGGTTCTGCGAGAGGAATTGAAATGCAAGGCATGGTTAAGACCCCGGAACAGAAACAACAAGAACAACAAGCGGCCCAAGAAAGGTTGAAAGAACAACAATTCTTTGAGCTTCTTAAAACGGCATCTCCCGAAATCATTAAGCAGTTTGGCGGTCAATTTGGCGGCGAGGAAGCGATGCAGGGAATGCCTTCACCGAACCAATTAAGTTAATATGCCAGCAGTACAAACAACTCCAACGCCTGAACCTGAATCTCAGGAGTATATCAGCGATATGGTCGCCAAGGCCGATGCAGAACAACAAGCACCAGAGGGATTAGTCGAGCAAACAGAACAGACTGAAAGACCCGATTGGTTGCCAGAAAAATTTCAGAGCGCAGAGGACATGGCGAAAGCGTATTCTGAACTTGAGTCAAAATTAGGTTCCCAAAATGAGACAGACCCCCCAGAGGCCCCCGCCGAAAACGTGACGGAGCAACAGGCCAATGAGATGATGAACGAAAAGGGTCTGGATTATTCAAAGTATGAAAAAGAGTTTACAGAGAGTGGCGAATTATCAGCCGACTCTTATAAAGAATTAGCTGAAAGCGGTCTTCCGAGGGAGATGGTGGACGGCTATATCAAGGGTCAGCAATCGCTGATCGAACAGGCCCGACAAGAGGGTTTCCAAATTGCTGGTGGCGAAGACCAATTCAACGAAATGATGACTTGGGCAGAACGCAACCTTTCTCCTAGTGAAATCCAGCAGTATAATAATATGCTTGGAAATGATGCGGAGAAAAATAGGTTTGCAATCAGATCGCTTAATGCTTTATGGAAACAAGAAAACGGGTCTGCACCAAATTTAATTAATGGAAGGTCAAGCAGTGCGCCCACGGGTTACGGCTCATGGGAACAAATCAGCGAAGCCATGCGAGATCCAAGGTATCAAAAAGATCCTGCTTATAGGCAAGCGGTTGAGCGCAAGGTGATGTCCTCCAACCTACCGGGGTAAAACCCACTTCCAAGTAAACAAAAGCACAGTCTGACCCTCTGCGGGGGATAATCCTATTGTAGCCGAGTGACCGAGGAAGGCGTTTTAATCCGTCTTTTAAATCACAAACCATAGGATTATTTATGGCTAATGCAACAGTCTCACGACTAGGGCAAGCTCAAGCAACGGGTGACGCTCTTAGTTTATTTCTTAAAGTTTTTAGCGGCGAGGTGTTGACCACCTTTGATGAGCTAAACATCATGAAGCCGTTACACATGAACCGAACTATTTCTTCGGGGAAGTCGGCACAATTTCCAATTTTAGGGACCAGTGCGGCGGAGTACCATTCCCCCGGTACAGAAATTGTCGGGGCGGCTATCAAGCACACTGAAAGAATTGTGCATATTGATGGTCTTCTGATTGCTCATGTCTTCATTTCCAATCTGGATGAAGCGATCAATCATTACGATGTAAGGCAACCATACGCCCACCAGCTTGGTCAAGCACTTGCGAATAAGTTCGACAAGAACTGTCTGATTCAGGTTCATAATGGTGGTGGTCAGACGACCAACATCACAGGCGGGAAGCCTTCTGCGGCTAATCAGATCGCACTTGCATCTGACAGTGATGATATTGACGGCGACAAGCTTGCCGGTCATGTCATGACAATGGCCCGGATGATGGATCAGAATGATGTTCCAGAAAATGACCGCTATGTGGTTTTTGATCCGATCCAATACTACAAGATCGTTGAAGGCACTAAAGCCATTAATCGTGATTGGGGTGGATCTGGTTCATTTGCCGATGGTGAAGTTCTGCGGATTGCAGGAATTAACGTCCTGAAGTCCAATCACCTTCCTCCTTTGTCCAATGTGACAAGTCACGACTCCAACATGATCCAAACTAGCAATAGCTATATTGGTGATTTCAGGAAGTGTCTTGCAGTCGGATTTCATCGTTCAGCTATCGGAACAGTTCAGTTAATGGGCTTGAAGGTAGAATCTGAGTATGACATTCGCCGACAGGGGCATTTGATGGTGGCTAAATTCGCTCTTGGAACGAATTGGCTCCGTCCTGAATCGTGCTACCAGATCAATTATGGTGCGAATCAAACAGTAAGAACTTAATAGTCTTACTTCTTTAGGGGGCTTCGGCCCCCTTTCCCTTTCCTTAGACACAACCAAATGGCTACAAGCGTAGAGAATCCGAAGCTGGAAGCAGTAAATGTGATGCTTTCGGTGATCGGGGAAGCCCCGGTCAATAGCTTAAAGTCGGGTTTAGCAGATGCGGAAGCGGCTGAAAGAATACTGAACAGAATAAATAAAGAAGTACAAACCGAAGGGTGGACTTTTAACACACGAAGAAAATACTCACTTACACCCAACGATGACAAGATTGTTGAGCTTCCATTAAATACCTTAAAAGTAACGTGCGTTGACACTTCAAGGGACTTCCCATTAGTGCAAAGAGGGTTACGCCTATATAATTTTGAGAAACATAACTATCTCATTGGGGATGATTACGATGAGGTCAAAGTTGATCTTGTGGAAGAAATTGAATTTAACGATGACCCAACTGAAAAGAACAACTCCCTTCCTGAATATGCACGAAGATATATTGCAGTCCGAGCCGCTAGAGTCTTTGTTTCCAGATACTTAGGCGCACAAGAAATATATGGCTTTACAGAGAGAGATGAAGCTATGGCACGGACAGAGTTAAAACAGGCTGAAGGTGTTGTTGCAAAGCGTTCTATCTTTGACCACTCCCTTCGTGGTGAGTTTAATATTTACGAAGCACATAATAGGACTATCTAGTGCCGTTCATAAACGATTCATTTCCTAATTTTGCGGATGGGGTTTCGCAACAACCGATGGTTCTGCGCCTTCCCACTCAAGGAGATATTCAAGAAAACGGCTTATCAGATCCATCACAGGGGTTAAGCAAGCGTCCTTGTTCTGAGCATCTTGCCAAGATAGGCGACTTCGCTACTGCCAACTCGTTTGGAGCAACGATCATTCGCTCGGCTGATGAAGCTTACTTTTTACTTATCAGACCAAACCAACCCCCTACATTATACAACACTTCTGACGGGTCCAGCGTTACAGTCAACGTGACAGAACCCAACGATCATGCGATAAACTCAATCACTTATAGCACAACGACTGCGACTGCAACCACTGCATCAGCGCATGGTTTAAGTGTAGGCGACAAGGTGCAGATCAACTCTGCGGAAGTGACAAGTGGAACTAATTATTA
>CEUI01000024.1_pt1 | contig 12519 bp, 19 predicted proteins | sample 531411 | NCBI WGS metagenome assembly CEUI01 (sample SAMEA2622841, study PRJEB7988) | marine metagenome | isolation source: saline water (ENVO:00002010), including
GACAAGATAGGGTAGGTGTGCTTTTTTACGATTGACGCAATTGCGTCAAGGGGAGAGGGAAAGACTGAACCTCCATACCTCTCCCCACCCCTCTAGATAGGAGAACCTCGATGGGACGATCAATTACCATAACACTCCCCGAAGGAACAGAAGAGTACGCTGGAGACATCTGGTCTTTTGTGAATCGGATGTTAGTTAAGCTACAAGCAAATACACACAAGGGGCATTGGAATAAAGTTGATGTCCTTACTGCTCTTAAAGGTTTAGAAGGCGAGGTAAGAGAGCTAGAGGACGCAATTTATAACGAGGACGCAGACAGCGTTCATCGTGAAGCGGCAGACGTAGCAAACTTCGCTATGATCCTTTCTTCTGTTTTAGACCGTAAACTTAAAGAAAATCTTTTTTCTGAGGGTGCACAGCTGAATTTATTTGAATCAACACCTACTCTTCAATGGATAGACCGCGTAAGGCATGACTTAAAGTACAAATACGACGATCCTCATCTAAGAGAGTTTGAATCAGTAGTGTCTGACACACAGCTGTATAATTTAAAAAGGATGCTGGAAAGTGTCAGCTAGATACTTGTTTGCTAGGTGCTTTATTACGGCTATCCCTAGTGATAAGCATGACGTTGAGAGTTTGTCTCGTTGGGGAAGCTTGGTCCCACTACTAAGACGTGGGTACTTCCCCGATGATGTAAATATTTACACTAGGGAGATTTTAGCGGCATGTGACAAGACCATGCATGACTTTGACCCTGAGTGTGATTATATCGTCCCTCTGGGCGATTCGTGTGTCGTTTCAACTATAGCCATATGGTTAGAAAGGAAGCGGCTGTTACCATCTGTATTTCTTAAGTATGATAAGAAGCTTAAGGGGTACTATGAAATTGAGATAGGAGAACAAATTAGTGACTGAAAAAGAACTAGAAGACTTTAAAAACATGATTGATGCGATCAACCAGACCGCATTAGACGCAGAGAAGGATATGGAAAATATTCTTATGTGTGATGTACCCACTGTAGTATCTCTTCTACAGGATATACGCCACGTAGACGAAAATTTGAAGTATCTAAAATCCCGATTTGGTGAATTACATAAGCGCATGAAAGAAGAAATTGTGCCGAAGAAGTTTACTGAGCAGGGTGTATCCAGCATGACGGTAAACGGGTATCGATTTACCGTTTCTGCACAATCACGTACTACTATCCAGAAGGATAGAAAAGACGAGGCTTATGAATGGCTTCGCAATAACGGGCTAGAAGACTTGATTACTGAGACGGTTAATTCTTCTACTCTTTCTGCAACGGCTAAGAGTTTAATGTCTGAGGGTATTGATTTACCAGATGACGTATTTAACATCTATAGCTACGAAAACACATCAATGACGAAGGTTAGCTAGGAGAATAGATATGGCAAAAGCACCAGCTAAAAAAGATCAAAGTCAAGAGGTAAGTGTACCTGATTATTTGGCACAGTACCAAGGTCAAGGCACAGAGCACGTATCTGACCTTACAATCGTACCCCGCATTAAGTTGCTACAGGGATTAAGTCCAGAAGTGATGGACGATGGCGGCAAGGCGGGTGAGTTTTATCACACTGTAGCTGAAACATCTATGGGGGATAGCCTAAAAATGGTCCCTGTATTTGTATCCCAATCCGTAATTTTATGGAGACCCCGTAAGGATGGTGGTGGTATCCTAGCCCGTGCGGATGATGGAATTCATTGGGACCGTCCAAACACGGAGTTTGACGTAAAACTTGATACGGGTAAGAATGTAACCTGGAACACGGGTAAAACCGTCCAACAGGGGGGTCTTACTGATTTTGGAACTATGGACCCCGATGATAAAAATTCTCATCCAGCGGCTACTAGGATGATAAATATCATAGCTATGTTTCCGGACCACCTTGATTTAAGCCCAGCGGCGATCTCGTTGCAACGATCTTCTTTTAAGGTAGGTCAACAGTTTGTGTCGAAATTAGCGATAAGCAAACTCCCAAGTTGGGCACGTATCTTTGATATGACCAGCAAGAAAGACCGCAACACCGACAACGAGAGTTACTTTAACTGGCACTTTAGTGCAAGCGTGTCGAAAGGGTCAAATGGCCGTTCAGTTGCTCAATTAGTATCTGAGGCCGAAGTGCCTACCTATAAGGAAATGTACGAGCATTTCTCTAATAAGGGCTTTGGCATTGCAGGTGGCGACGAGGATGAAAACGGCGATGTTGAAGACACGGACGACTATTAAATAGGAAAGGTAAGGTGCTCCACCCTAACGGGTGGAGCTTCTTTAGATAGGGCATAAAAATGGAAGTGTTAAATAAGCTATCAACTACAGATAAGGTAGTAATCGATGTCGAAACTAGTGGCTTGGATTGGAAGCGCAATTATATTGTTGGTTATGTTTTTACTTTTTCTCCAAATCCTGCTGATAGTTATTATATACCAGTGCGCCACAGGGCTAATAACCTTTATGACTTTTACCCCCCAGAGGACGCAGAAACCACACAAACATTAAAATTACACCCTTTTGAAATGGATGTTCACTCTATATTTAAAGAGCGCAGTATCCATCTAATTGGTCATAATTTAGCCTTTGATTTAAAATTTTTACATAAACACCAGATTGACATATCAAAGTGTACTTTTGAAGATACAATGATCAACGCTGGTTTGATTAACGAATATCGATCATCGTATTCATTAGAAAATTGTTGTATCGATGCGGGGGTACAGCCTAAAAAAGGAAGCGAACTGTACCAGTACCTAAAAGGAAAATTTGGGGGACCGGACACGAGCAAACAGATGTCCAATTTCTGGCGTTTAAGTGGCAATGATGAAATGGGGGTAGACTATGCTGAAGGGGATGGAACTTCTACCTACCAATTATGGGAAAAGCAACAGAAAGATTTGGACCAGCAAGATTTACGGCAGGTTTGGCACTTAGAAAATCAGGTAATACGGGTACTACATAGGATGGTAACTCGTGGGGTTAATATAGATGAGGATAGATTAGATAAAGTAGCCAATCAGACCACGCAAAAATTAGAAGAGGCTAAAAACGATCTGCCTTCAGATTTAAATATCCGGTCTGGCGCACAGATGAAGGCACTGTTTGACGATGCGGGAATTACTGATTATCCCACTACGGATAAGGGAAACCCATCGTTTGCAGAAAGTTGGTTACTAACCAATAGCCTTGGCAAGAAAATTATTGCCGCTAGAAAGTATGGTAATTTAATCAACTCGTTTATTAACCCCATGTACGCCTATATGCACCAAGGTAGAATACACACAGAGTTTAATCAGTCGAGGTCTGACCAATACGGCACAATAACAGGTAGGTTAAGCTCATCTAGGCCGAATATGCAACAAGTACCAAAAAGAAACGTAGAGCTTGGAAAGTTGTTTAGGTCAGTGTTCATACCGGATGAGGGCATGATTTGGGGTAGCGTAGATTACAGCCAGTGTGAACCGCGCTTATTAGCCCATTACTCAAAATGTAAAGTCCTGTTATCGGGGTATTTATCGAACCCCCCTATTGATGCACATACGGCAGTTGCTAAAGCAGCAGGAATAGATAGGGATGCGGGTAAAAGGCTGAATCAAGGGTTACTTACTGGCATGGGAAAGGCTAAATTAATTGCTGAATTAGGCGTATCAGAGGCGCAAGGGGAAAAGATTTGGGACGATTACTTTAGGTCAATGCCCGAAATCAAACAGCTACAGAGAGCGGCGGCATCTAAAATGAGGGGGACGGGTTTTGTGAGAAGTATCCTAGGACGTAGAGCACGACTAGATACAAGAACCCATGACATGAGTTACAAGGCTGTAAACAGGTTGCTACAGTGTGGAAACGCTGACATAATAAAGAAGGCAATGGTAGATATAGACAACTACCTAGAATCAGAAGGAGATCAAGTTCATATGTTACTTAGCATACATGATTCAATCGATTTTCAATTTTATGAGGACAATAGGCCCCAATTTGAACAAGCACTTAAAATAATGCAGGACTTTGGTCCAGACAGAGGGGTTTCATTATTAGTGCCGATGGATGTGGACGTTGGTGAAGGTAAAAATTGGGCAGAGGCTAGTTATGGATGAATTAAAATTACAGGCACGTATAGTAAAAGAGGTCCAACGAAAGAAAGGGTGGGCCATAAAAATGGCAAACCGACACCAAGGGGGTGTCCCAGACCTTTTTATAAAAATTGCCACTCTACCCCCCGTGTTTGTTGAGTGTAAGAAAGATGAATTAAAGCTGACTAAACTTCAACAAGAAACGTTAAAAAGGTTACACGCCGCGAACATGCCAGCTGGTTGGCTCTTGCATATACAGGAACGACATTATCATAACTTGTATATAGGAGCGGACCCAAGCGCACTTTATCCAAAGGCCGGAAATTGTCATTTAGTTACGATGACGGGCAAGGAGTGGGAAGTAGCAGAAATTGTGACTGCCATCACATACTGGTCAGAGGTAGAGATAAGGAAATTAGCATGATTGCCGTTCATAAAAAATTTGATAAGGATAAGAGGAGGTGGCGTTTGTTACCGTATGAGGTACTTGAACAAGTAGTTGCAATTTTTGATTTTGGGGCTAATAAGTACGGGGTTGATAATTGGAAAAACTGTGACGATTGGGACAGGTACTTTGACGCAATGATGAGGCATTTAATGGCGTGGAGACAGGGAGAAATTGTTGATCCTGAGAGCGGACAACACCATCTAGCCCATGTTATATGTAACGCTTGGTTTTTAATTTGGGCAGATCAGAATGGGAAAAGAGATAATGAGTTACATTAATGAGGGAAAAGCATCTGTGCTAGTGGACGGACAGTTTGGGTCAACAGGAAAGGGGCTATTAGCCGCATATTTAGCCGCCCGTTTTGAGAACGAAGTAGATATAGCAACCACAAATGCCAGTGCCAATGCTGGTCACTGGACCAAATCTAAGACGAATGAAAATTGGAATTTTTGCTGTTACCACATACCAACTTTTGGGGTTATACAGCCTGACTGTTTAATATATTTAAATGCTGGAGCAATTATAAACGTTGAATTACTTTTACAAGAGGTTGAAGATTTAGGAATAAAACACAGTAGGGTGATTATTCATCCAAATGCTACAGTAATCACTAAAGAGGACATAGAAGCAGAAAATAGGGATGACTCCCAAACTACCAAAATTTCTTCTACAAGAAAGGGGGTAGGAGAAGCTTTAGCCCGTAAGGTAAAAAGAACGGCTGAAATTGCTAGAGATACACCTGAGCTTCGTAGCTACTTTAACGTGGCACCAATAAATTTAAATCAGGCTTTAATGGACAAGGCACGGGTATCGGTTGAAGTACCGCAGGGGTACAGCTTGTCTGTTAACAGTATGTTTTACCCCTACTGCACATCACGAAATTGTACGGTGGGGCAAGGGATAGCTGATGCAGACATCCACCCTAGATTTTTAGGGAACGTTGCAATGTCGGTACGAACTCATCCTATTAGAGTAGGGTCTATTCCAAACTTAGGGTATAGTGGCGATGTTTATCCCGATCAGGAAGAAACTAGTTTTGAAAAATTAGGAGTACCAGAAGAGCTAACCACCGTAACTAAGCGAGTGCGGCGAATTTTTACTTGGAGCCGCCAACAATTTGAAGATGCAATTATGTCAAATCGTCCAAGTATTGTATTTCTTAATTTTTGTAATTACGTATCTGAATTTGAGCTAGCGGCAATAATAAGAGATATAGAGGATGAAAGTGAAAAATGCCTAACTGGAAAACCCGTACTACTGTTTGGATGGGGCCCCAATATAGAAGACGTTACGTTATCTGAAGGCAGACGTAAAAATTAACGGAGAGTAAATATGAAAGCGTACGTTACAAAAACAGTTACCGAAGAAATAGAATTAAAATTAGAAGATTTTGAGTCCCACGGTCTTTGGTCTGAAAATAACATACCTATTGCGTACATGTATAGGCATAAGCCCACGGGGCAAATTTATTATGAGGAGTGTAAAGAAGCAAAAGCCAGAAAACTTCTTATATACCCGTTTAAAAAAGTAGTAAAACCTTCTCCAGGATATTCATTATGAACGTTTTAGACCCCCAAACAAGAGTTTTACAGCACGTTCCTAGATGGTCAATAATTCGAACTATACGTCAACAGTCTGTTGCAGAGCACTCTTATTATGTGGCTATGTACGCCGTCTTTATAGCGAAACACATAAAAATGAAGAAATCTGATATTAATTGGATTTCCCAATACGCTTTAACCCACGACTTTGAAGAAATGATAAGCGGGGATATACCTACTCCATACAAACGCCATTTTAAGTTAAGCGATGATTATATGATGAATATACCTAGACAAATGGCTAGTAGTATACAGACGAACAGCACTACACTAGAAAAATACTGCATAGAGGTAGTTAAAGTTGCGGATATATTTGAAGCTTGTATGTATCTGGCGGATGAAATGGCTATGGGAAACACTACAGTGCACCTTTTATTTGCTAACTTATGTAAAACCCTAGTCGATAAAGCTGGCAAACTAGACGAAAGTCTACCTGACTTACTTACCGAAAAAGTACATCAAACGCCGCGCACCTACCTATGCACCGATATGGGATTTTGATATGTATCCTTGGCACTTAAAAGGGACCCCGTATGCCGTCCAGACTAAAGCCTTAGATAAGGCTAACGGACGTAGAGGGTTTGCATTTTTTATGGAAATGGGTCTAGGTAAGACAGCCACAGCTTATAACGAATTTTTAGACCTTTACTCAATGGACTTAGTAGAAGTTATGGTAATCGTATGCCCCCAATCTTTAAAAGAAGTTTGGGCTACAGAAGCCGAAGAGTGGGAAGTACCAATTAAAGTTGACATCTGGCCAGCAGTGCCTAACTCTCCTACAGTCTTAGCTATAAACTATGAAGCTATACTAGGAAAAGGGGGTAAATTTTTAGAAAAAATACTGCAGAACTCAAAAGTATATTTGGTACTAGATGAATCAATACACGTTAAAAATCCCCAAGCAAAGCGAACTAAACGAATGATTAAATTATCTGCAGAAGCAGAGTACGTTAGGATTCTATCAGGTGCTCCTATAGTTAAATCCCCACTTGATATATGGGGCCAGTTTAGATGTATAGGCCAGTTGGTAGGTAAAAACCAATACGCATTTAGAAACCGATTTTGTGTTATGGGCGGGTATCTAGGTAAACAAATCGTTGGGGCTAGAAACCAAGAAGAATTATCGGAGTTGATAGATGAGCACTCTTTTAGAGCTAGGAAATGCGAGTGGACTGATATTCCGGATAGTCTCAATACGTCCAGGAATTACCTACTACGTGGAGATCAACTTTTGCAATATAATACCATGCGTAAAGACTTGGTACTTAATGTTAAAGATGAAGTCATCACAGCACCGATGGTTATCACGCAAATGATGAAGTTACAACAAATTTCTTCTGGTTTTATTATAGATGAGCAGGGAGAAACAATCGAGCTAGTAGAAGAAAAAGATAACCCCAAACTTAACTTAGTAGAGGAGATTGTTAAAGAACTTAATACTAAGGTTATAATTTTTGCGTTTTATAAAAAATCTATATCTTTATTAATGAATAGATTTTCTGCAAATGAGAGTGCCTATTTAATTGGGGATCAAAGTGAAGAATCGCAAAAAATAGAAAAAGAACATTTTAATAACTATGACAGTTGCCCCATTATGATAGCTCAGTTAACGGCTGGTAAATACGGTCATACTTTGCTTGGTACTAAAAACAACCCCTGTCATACTACAATATTTTATGAGAACAATTATGATCTGGATGCTAGGGTACAGGCTGAGGCCAGAAATCATAGACATGGACAGAATTATCCTGTTACGTATGTTGATTTAATAGGGACCCAACTAGATAAAAAGGTAGTATCCGCCTTACAGAAAAAACAACAGATGGCTACGGCTATCGTAGACGCTATTAAGTCTTTATAAGGGCATAAGATGAAAAAATCAACTAAAACAGTCTCAAAGCCAGAAATTAGATACCAGTACTCAAACAAAACGTGTTTAAGATGTCAACAAATTTTTGAATCAGAGGGTCCTTGGAATAGAATTTGTCGGCCATGTAAAAAGAACGCAAATTTTAAGCACTCATTATACTTATTTCAAAAATAATTTACGTTCCGCTTCTCTTCGTAATACCAGCCCTTTAAGAATTTTACCCCCAGCTCTCCTCCATTTAGGGAACTCATCAGCTGCTCCTAACATGTCGCCTCTATTAATTTTTCTTCTAAGTGTACTGGATTGGAGCCTCCCACTCCCTAAATTGTAGACAAAGCTTTGCAACGCTGAATGTTCGTTTTCATTCAGCTCAACTTTGATAAGGCGGCTGACTGCACGTTCGCAGTTAGCGACCTCTCGTAGAAGTAACTCCTCGGCTTCTGATTCATCAATCGAGGGGTGACGTAGGGTAACACGACTGCCATCAAAGGTGCGAGTAGAACCATACCCAATGGTGGCAACCGCCGCTGGACAGTAGTACGGCTCAGACCTAAAACCTTCAAAAGTTTTTATTATATCCAGCCCGATTTGGTTGATCCTCATTTTCTTGCTCTATTGATAGCTCTTCCACCAAACCAAAACGCGATAACGGCGGCGAATAAAGCTTTTGTGTCCTCATCCCATACGGCGTTGACTGCATCCAATCCAGATACCCCTTGGGCAGTGAGAGCGTAATATGCGGAGACTTCAACGAAAACGAACAGCCCGAAGAAAGCATAAGTGATAACAGGACGAACGCTACCACGCAAACCGTCCACCCAAGCCACCCCCGTTGGTTGCATTGATTTTTGTAAAGCTTCAACTTCTCGTATATCTGCTTCAACATTCACCATCTCCAATTTCTGGCTGGCTAACTCTTTTTGTTGACGTATCTGGACTTCCATAACTTTTAATTCATGTGCCTTGTCTGAACGATCCTGGAAATAGTCCATTACTTTTGGCAAAAAAGACGTTCCAAACCCAAGTAAAGACCCAAGTAAAGATAGCATTATAAAACTCCTAGTAATAAAGTTAATAACAACATTGTTAGTCCAACCATTATTTTACACTCCCGTTTATAAAACCGCGCTGTTTATCCTTTAGCTTCTCAACCGCACTACGCACTTCCATCATATCAGTTTGCAGTCTTGTAATATTCACACCGTTAGACATACCCTCTTCTATACGTTTCTGTATTTTCTCTACCTGACCGCTTAGATGCTCTATTAAAAGATACTGCTCTTGGTCGGCAGACGCTTGGCCTAGCTCACCGCGAGGCCACTTAATTCTAAACTCATTATTTTTTGCGATATCCGCCTGTAATTCTTTTAGCCCTGTCTCCAAATCTTTTTGGATTAACTGCTCAAATGTTTCCAACTTATTTAATCTTTCGACAACTCCGAAATAACCCCATACCCCCACAGACACGGCGGCTACGATAGAGATAAGGTTGCGTATGGGCATCGAAATAGCTGAGCTATCGCTTACTCTTATCTGATCGCTTGTTCTCCTACCTCTGCCAGCTTCTTCAGCCATTTATTTGCCTAAGTGCTCTACAGGTAACCATTTCTCACCTGTTTTTCCCGTATCATACTTACGCAAGACTAACTTTCCTTTTGCACACTCCCATCTTGTGCCGACAGCGTGGCCTTGAGAGCGCAGTATCTTACGCTTTACCTTTAGGCACTCAGCCATGCCGCCCCGTGGGGTATACTCTTTTAACTGACCGGAGATAAACATGTGCAGTATCCATCCGGCGAAAACTTTTTCGCTAGCTTGGACGCTACTGCCAAAACATGTGATAAAGCAAAAGGCAAATAATAATGATCTTACCATAATCTAAATTCCATATAGCAGAGTTTCCACCAAAAGTGTCCTCCCACCATCGCAGTATTTTATCCATTTTTACCCCCTTATTTGGACGTATCGGGATGACTTCCATTATGTATCGAATTAAGATGTTCAATTTGACTCTTCATTACTTTCATTTCGGCTAACAATGTAGCCATTTCACGGTTACGATGCGCAAGTTCTGAAACGCTGTTTATTTCTTTTAATACATCGATTTGACTAGTAAATACGGCGCGTTGGCTTTCTGCTTCATCTAGTCTGTCATCGAAGTCTGCCTTTTGCTTTTCATAACGTTTCATAAATGTTTCAAGGTCACCCATAACTCTAGCAAGGTTGCTTTTCACAACAGCATACCCCCCAGCTACAGTCGCAAGAACCATTACACCTTGAATAGCATGACTAGCCGTTAGTTCCATATCAATCTACCTAATTGGTCCTGTATCATAAGCAGTAAGAAGCATCCATCCAATGCCCATTGTTACAATAATTAAAAAGCCAAACTTTAACGCTTCTATTCCAATCTTTTTCCATCTTTTTCTTGCCTCTTCTGCCTCTTGTTTTGCTATTTCTGCCCGTTCTCTTTTCTGTTTAATCTTTAGAGCCTGTATTCGGGACTGTTCTCTCTTAATATTCTCCCACATTGTAGGTTCGCCCATAGGAGTAGGAAACTTTTTATTTAATTCCCATTCTAAATCTTTAATCATTTCGGACATTTCCCTGCGATGGATCATCAGGTCAATGGCCTCTTGTAAAGATTCGTCTGGCTTAATTTCTCCTTTTTCTACCCCTTCTTTATAAGCATGTTGTGCTTGGTATGCTTTATTAGCTTCTCTACTATGGTGAAATAAATCACTTATATGATGACTAATGCTACTAATATCATCAGCAGTATCTAAGGCTTCCCTAATCGCTGTTATAGAAGATTGGGCAGCTTTGAATGCAGCAACACCAGCAGCGATTGTAACAGGGTCCACTCACAACCTCCTCTATGGTTTAGTAGGCCAAGGATCGCTAACACCAGATTTCTTTGCAGTAAAATCATGCCATTGAGTCTGAAACGCTACTGGATCAGAGTTATCTTTAGGTACATCTCGTAGTGCTTGGCGATAGGTTTTCATATTATCTGCCAAAGTTACATCGGACAGTGCATAAAAATCTGTTGAGACTAAACGGCTATCGCGTTCCCTTCGGATAGCCGCCCAAGCACGATCTGCTTTGCCAGCTTCCCATGCTTCTTCACGCTTAACGCACTCGTCTATTTCTTCTTCAGTAAGATCAACTCGCTCACCGTCTACCATTTTATGTGTATAATCTGATCTTGCCATTTTAATTACTCCTATTGATAAGCTAGGCCATAAAGAGTGGCTCGTCCTGATGTTATATTTCCACTAGACATTGCAAACCGAACACCCGTTACTGCCGTGGTTCCACCATTGTATCCACCAGCATATGTAGTTAAGTCTAACCTTGAATATCCACCAGAGTTATCCCAATAAGTAGCATTACCTTGAAACATTGTATGCTTGCTTGTCGATGCTGGATCAGTGAAATAAACATGACCTTGGATACCTTCGGTAGAAGCATTTCCAATACCCGGACTTGCAGCAATATCCATTGCACTATCACCACTGTCACTTCTGTTTATTGACCATGCCCCTGCTGATGTTTGGATTTTTGCATCTATCCACTGATAATTTGATGTCTGCCAAGCTGAGTTAGTATAAATTTGAATTTGAAGTTCAACGTTATCTGTGGCAGGGAGAAATGCATACCGAATAACATAATCATTGTATGTCGAGTTTATATTGCTTGTAAATTCACAGTGAGAATCATCATCTGGAACTTGGGTTGAGATAATGTTCCATGCTCCACCAGCCAAATCAAGAACACCTTGTAGCGTATCCTTTTTGGTTAAATTTGAATCCCCTACATCGGCAAAGGTGATGACATCCGAAGCAGTAATTGTGTGATCGGTTAGGGCTGTACCTACACCAAGCATACGTTGGTCTAATGTTGTCTTTGCCATCTCTTAACTCCGTTTTCGTCTGTATTGCCAAAATCTACCCGAAGCGATATTGCCTCCAGACATCTCAAACTTAACTGACGTATGAGCCTCTGCTGAGTTATAACGACCTCCTCCAGAAAAAAAGCATTGTCGTGTGCTTTCGTCCATAAACTCACCTACAAATCTATAACAAGTTTGATTTGCTGAAACGGCTGGTGAGGCTAGGTACAGAGTTGCAAATTGTAATCCTTCGCCAGACCCATTGCCGAATGTTTCAGAAGTGTAAGGGCCATGAATGTGATCAGTAAGATTACCACCCAAAGATGTAGCCTGTTGAATTGCATGACCGCCTGAGAGATAAGAGCTTGTTCTATATGTCGGACCAGCAACTCCTAGTTCAATTTTCATATACACACTATCATTTGCAGGAAGGACATGCTCAAGAACATACTCATAATCATAACCGTCAGCCATGTTTGTGAAAGCAATATCAGAACTTGAGCTTGCGGTTTGAGAACTTACAAACTCAAAATCAGCACTCGTTGTAACCGTTGCCCACTCAGGAGCCGAAGCACCACTGTTAATTCTTAATTGTTGTAAAGCCGTGCCTTTAGCTAA
>CEUI01020327.1_pt1 | contig 12509 bp, 22 predicted proteins | sample 531411 | NCBI WGS metagenome assembly CEUI01 (sample SAMEA2622841, study PRJEB7988) | marine metagenome | isolation source: saline water (ENVO:00002010), including
CGATCCACATAATTAAACTAAATGCTCCAGTCATTAACGGATCTAAATCAGATCGAGAGGACATGGAATAACCACTTGATAAGACTGCTAACAATCCAATTATCCAAAAACTTGTTACATCCATTAGCTTCTCCCTAATATTACTAATGAACCAATTAACGCCACTACAATTAAGATTAATGGTAGTATTGCTCCAACTGATTTAATAAGACCTGCTAACATATTAAGTTGAGTTTGGGCTGCTTTGTTTGGTGCAACATAAGAATAATCTATAGATGCATCAGTCAACCCATCTAACTTTCCTCCAGCTATTGCTTGGACAGTTCCATTGGTATTATAGAATTTGTAGTCGATTCCTTCTACCGTTAATACTTTCGGGGTAGTAGTACCATTGGTTTTAACTACAGGGTAGGGATCGTAGATGACTCCATCTAAATTAGACTGGACTAAGTTGGTTGCTGCTGCTGTATTCGGTACCCATGTTTCATTTAGAATGACTTGTTGTTCTCCTGAAACGGCAGATGCATTGAGTATCCAAGGAATAAAAAGAATTAATAAGATAACACATAAGATCTTATATATATTCGGCATATGCGTTAGTTAAACGCCGACAGATTTAAATCCATCTCATAGCCACGCAACTTTCTCTCGTTCTTTTGCTTGCCATTCAGGATTGGCTACGTCTAAGTAGTGTTGTCTAAACACTTCCCATGACTCCCAGCCTCCCCAGGCCATTACAATAACAGGCTCGACGCCTGCTTGTAATAACAGTGTTCCCCAAGTTCTGCGCAAATCATGAGGACTAATGTGGTAGATGTCGTGGCTTTTATAAGATGGTTGAGAATTAGAATGAGCTAAATATAACCAGTAATATTTTTCTGCTGTTTCATTTACCCATCGTCTTACCGTTCTATCACTTATCCCTAACTCCAAATCTACCATAGATAATGAATCAGGAATAGGCACTTCTCGGTACTTGTTTCCTTTTCCTATTACTCCCAACATCCAACCCCTATCGTCTTTAAATCGATCTTTGTTAGTTATTTTTACAGCTTCTGAAACTCTAAGTCCACATGAACATAAAGAGATGGCTATTTTTGCCTTATCGTGAGGAGCACATTCTGTAAATGTAGCTAATTCTGATTGCGTTAGCCATACCCTTGCTCCTTTTTCTGGGTTTTCAGGATCAAACGGTTCCACTTTCAAGCTGTTCCTCCCGCATTTGGTGGACGTGTCTTCTTACCGTGCTTTTACACAGTCCTAACTTATAGGCAATGGCACGCATTCCATAGGGGCCGTTAAAATACATTTCGTATATTTCGTTTCGGACTTCGTCCGATAGTTTATATCCTTTACCCACTCCGACTGGTCTTATTTTTCTTTTATCCATTATATTTTTATTCCAAAAAATACCAGCCACATCATTATTATTATAAATCCAAAACCAGCTCCCCCAACAATAAAGATCTGATCTAATGGCATTTTAATGCACATATGTCCTTAAAGAATATAAACTCGGCGTTAGGTAAGTTGAGTGGAGTCCCATGCAATTAGCCGTGTTCGGACTCCAATAGTTATGGTCTACTATACGAGGTTTCTGTACTAGCGGAACCTTTGTACGACAGCAATCACTATGCTTGCAATTAATACAAGAATAATGACAGGCGCAAGCTCCATAGCGCTGGCAAACGTATTTGTAACATTGGTTGTTGCATTTGCAAGTGCTGTAGCTGTTGGTGTGGGCAATGCGCCACTTACTTGATCATATATGAGGATGATCAATAGTATGGCAATGCCTATCACACCTGCCGAGATAACCGTGCGTACTTGATTATGTACCGCTTGTAATTTAGTTTTTAACTCCATTACAGTTTACCCTAATAACGGCTAAGTATATATACCTCCAAAACAAATTTCATCTAATCCCATTGAGATTCATCGAATTCAATAGGGGGAAAGGACACTGTGTTCCTTTTAATAAATTAAAAGATGTCTAATTCAGAAAAAAAGACTCAAATTTCTGTTCGTTTTACACCTGATCAACTTAAAGGTATCGAAGATTATCAACAATCGAGGATACTTTATTGTGAGCATCGAGCCGATGCTGTAAGAGAATTAGTAGATATTGCTTTGCATAGAGATGATTTATTGTCTATAGATAGGAAAATGGGATTAAATCCCCAACATAAAGCCTTTTTAGAGGTTTTAGCGATTCCTATGTTATTATGTGTAGGTTTGTGTGGAATTCTTCAGGTGTTGAATCCTAATTTGCTTTTGGTTAAATTAATTTTAATGGCAATGGCTTTGGCTTTATTGTTTATTGGAATTGCATTCTTTGACCATTATCGAGTGGTGTTGAGGTATTATTATGGAACTTGAGTTTACAAAAGACCCAATAACAACTGTAGAAGATGTAGCTTTGTACAAACAAGTCTATCGTATCCAACAGTTGTTTGATATGGAAGAACAGTTGTATGAAACACTATTGGCAGTAGATGAAGCCATATTAGATGATACAGCCATAGATGATTATGATACTTGTACTATATATCGTAGATCGTTGCAAAAGGTATTGTTATTAATTGAGCAATCGATGAGAAATACCCCAAATCTTAAAATTGACTATTGGAATGAATATCCACTGGGTAAACTTGATGTTCCAAAAGATGTTAAAAGTTTAAACATTGATAAAGACCAAATTGAATTAAAAGGGTTAAAATGTTTAATGGATTTGCCATTAACTATTGATTATACTGTAGAAGAAGAAATTGTATTGATTGGTAGAGGAGTTGACGTTAAAACGCAAATAAAACAGATTCAAATGCCTTGGGATGCATTATGGAAAGCTCATCGAGCTATTTTAGAATTTTATGCCGAAGTTGGTTTAGATTTACATCTAAAGATTGAAAGGGATGGAATTCATCGTGCAGACGTTGTGTGGAAAAGGCGAAAAGAACAGGAGCAACAAAAAAGATGAGTGTAACAATTTCTGGGGTTATAGATATTACCGAAACTGAATTTTGGAATGATTTGATGGAAGATTATATATATGGTCCTGCTAAATCTGGTTGCAAAATTTGCATCGATGCTATTGATAGCAGATTAGGAGTTGGGAAAACTTCAGCCGCATTAAACTTAGCTTATGATATATCTAATGAGGTTGGATGGGAGTTAACAGAAGAAGACATGGTTTTGTCTGCTGCTGCTTTTTTAAAGCGTTTTCGAGAACATCCAGGTCCTGAACAACCTTCAGTAATAATTTTAGATGAAATTGTTGGTGCTGGTGGTGCAGACAGTCGTAGAGCTATGTCTAACAAAAATGTTAACATGGCGAGGACTTTTGAAATAATGCGTAAAAAAAGGATCATAGTCATTATGACTACGGCAAATTATGGCGGTATGGACCCAAGACTACGTAGATTGATGGATTACGTTCTTACTTGTCAAGTCCATCCTAAATTTTATTATGTACCTTACAAGGTGGGTACACGGTTTGGTACTGGGGATTTGCGTTTAAGGCATGTAGGTGAACGGGTTAGATTTTTACCATTAGATGGAGATCCCTTGTTTGAAGAGTTGGGAAGACAAAAAGACCTTCTCTTAGAGAGTGAGGAGTTTGACATGGACAAAGTGTTAGAAAATGAACTACTGGAAGAAGGTGCTACAGAAGAAGAACGTACTATGTTGGCTGAGCGTGCTGTTTATATGGCCGTAATAAGCTATAAGTACAAACCAGATAACAATGGGAAAAAACCGACCTGGGAGGATTGTTTAACGAAATGTGAAGAAGAAAGCAAACATTATTATCCATTTTATAATATACCAGTACCAGAACCTCATCCTACTGGTAACGCTCTTAGAGTATGGTGTCATAGAAAAGAGACGATGTACGCAAACGTACAGAATCAGAAAAATAAAAATAGTAGAGGTAACGAAGAATGAGCAAAAAGCGTACGTACGTACACCATATTATAACTAGTATACACTTACGACTATGAAAACCGAAGATCTACACACTGTGCAAGCTGCGCAAAGGATGTCTGAAAATGCAGAATTATCTAAGAGCGCAAACCAATTAGCACAGAATATATTACTAAAGAAGAAACGAGAGAAGCCTATGTTCGATCAACTCGTACATAGTAGAATAACAACTACTCCAGAATTGGAGAACTTATTAGCTGCTGATTTTGTATTAGGAAATCAAACAGATGCAGAGACTTCAGAATATAAATGGATGGTTAAACTACAAGAGTTAGAATACTTTTGCATACATCCCCAAGTTGAATCGTGTGTACAAGGAGACTATCGGTCTTTCTTGTATAATGATAAAAGTGAAAAGATATCTTCATTAACTACTTCCGAAAGGATACGGATTAAACAATCTATCTTGGCTTCTATTTCCAGAAGTTCAAGGTCGAGAATGGGATGGCAACAAGAAATGAATGCTTCGGTGTTTGCTGTTTCTGAACGTAGAGATGTTAGTGAACCAGCCCCAAAGAAAAAAGGATTATTTAGAAGATGATAACTACATTATTAATTACATTTACATTAGGAGTATTGGTATTTTTTGTACCTGCTCTAATGATTGATAGATTGCCTATTGAAAAAAGAACTAAGATAGCTGATTTTTATTTTGGATTGGCTACTCGGTTTTATGATCGCATGATGTTTTTGCAAAGGAAGCATGGATCTATTACCATATACCCTTCAGATTTTGATGGACAATTACAAAGTGAGTATATCCAATTGAGTAAAAAGAGCAAAGGATATTTTGAAGATGTATATGGATGCATTGGATATTGGAATCAAAAGCCTGTACTGTTTGCAGATGAACGTACTAACTGTTTGTTTAATCCACCCTTAGCAGATATAGGTACACACTTTAAAGATATGGTTCAAAATCAAAACCATGTTCATGTATTTGATGAAGGTTCTGAACAGTCGGTAACTGCTTATTGTCGTTTTGTTGCGATAGATAACACCCCAGGTTTAGTAAACATGAGAGATTGGGTTGCATTAATAAGTGGTTCTGCAAGTCCATTTTTATGTGAGATGACTGATGAGTTTGTTAGATTAAGTCAACAAAAATATCACGGTGGGAAAGCTTTAGAAACTATGTTGGGTCTAACGTTTTTTGGAGTTGGGTTTGCTGCTGTAGCTGGTATTATGTATTTAACTAAATCACAATATACACAACAGATAACAGAAATTGTTCCTTTATTTATAGGAGGTTTCTAATGGTGTCTGTTGCTACAGTTGTATTCATAGTGATTGCGTTTGTGCTTGGGATTTTATTAATTCCTGGTTTAGCATATTCAGGTATAAAATTTAAATTGGGTTCTCGAAAAATGTTGGGCGGGTTATGTTTTACATTAGCTAATTTAACTAATGGTGGAAGTGCGCTTTACCAACAGGGTAATCAATATGAAATTATGCCTTTAGAAAATAGAGATGGTGTTTGGCATGTATATGACAAAACACAAAAAGAATGGTTTTCTTTATTAGGGAATCATACAAGTGTGATTGGAAATAGGCCATTTGGTATTATATATGATAAATTAAATGCTGAACCTTTTTTGAATTTAAAAGTAGAACCAATAGATATGGGTGTAAAGGAAACTAAAGGTTCTCATTTATTGACCCCATCCAGGGCAGGCATTCCCGGATTTGTTCCGGCTTCGTATATGGGAGATAGTGCAAAAAATAAAACTATTATTGCATTAGATAGATTGCTGGATAGATTACATTCTGCTGGTGGAACTAACCAGTTGGGTCAAGCGTTTAATAAAGCTATTCAAAAACATTCTGTTAAAGGGATGGATCAAAGTTATATGACGATTCTTTGTTTGGGTTGTTTGTTTGCAGGATGTATAGCGGGATACATGGTGATGGGTGGATGAGTTCTGGAACATACATTACAGAAGAAGATAAAAGGAAAATGAAAGAATTATATTATAAAGAACGGGTTGGTTATCGTACGATTGCCCGAATAATGGATTTACATTATCATACGGTAAGGAGGTATGTAAAAGAATGATTCAACAAAACCGAATATTACATACACCTTTAGAACAAGCTATTGGTTCTATGGCTCCTGGGTTATGGCCATACTATACGCCATTAGAGTTTGAGTTTAAAGAAACAAAGTTGCGTAAGGTTTGGAACCCTTCAATAACCAGAGCGTTGATTGTCGAATTCTATATCGACGATAAACTTATTTATACAGAACAATACCCACCCTTGCGGGGATTCTTTTTTGGTGGGCCACGTGTGAAGTGTAATCGTATAGTAGAGTATAGCCCTGGCTTATATTACTATTTAAAAAAAGGGTGTAAGGTTACTATTGGTTAATAGAAATCGTAGTCGGTTCCTTTATCATATTCTTTCATGTCGTGTTTCTTAGATAGTTTCTTTTTATCTGCTTGTAAAGAAGATTTCATCCTGCTGGAAGATTTCTTTTTTTTGCTGCTTCGTTTTTTACCATTTTTTTTATACATCCATTTTGGCATGAGAACACTATGGGTTTCATGGGGAAAAATATTACTTCCGTTCTTTTTCTTAGAATATACCATTCTCGGACAGAATCCACAGCATAAGGAGGTGGGCGCGGGTCACATAGGGGAAAGCTTTATATATCCCTTTCTTAATGTGTCCGACATCTTCAGAAATAAGACAAAGCTTATATATGAGGAGGATCTAACGTAGAATGTAGGTTAAGAGGACCAATAAAAAGAAGGTTCAAAACTTACGAGGTTAAAAAATGAAAACAAACAACACAGACAAAACAGACAGTACAGATATAAGAACTATAGACGGCCACACATTCGACCTAATGCAACTCGACGAGTGGGAACGGCAACTAGTCCGCGCCTATGATGGGGACGAAGTTGATAACTTTGAAGAAGAATTGTTCGATTCATACGAGGAGCTAATTAATGATTCTGAAGAACCTATAATTATTTTTGGTGTAGAGTATGGCGCGGGTGAGGTATGGCGAGAAATGGACCCGGTGGCGTTTCGCATCGGTTCTTATGAAGAATTAGGTTTGAGAGTCGAGGATATACTTTATCAAGTGGAAGAAGTGGAGATAATAGAAGCATGAGTTTAATAGAAAAACTTGGCAATGATTGGCAGCTATACAATTCAAGTATTAACACAGTAATATTATTGTATATACTTTACGAGGTGCAGCAGTTGGCGCGCTATTTGGTGGTGGTGTTGGGCTGATGGTTTTAACACCGGAAGAACGACGGGCGCGGGCGCGGGATAGATACGCCCAACTTAAAGAAGATGGTGGAGAAGTTTGGGAGGAATACCAATTTAAGAACAGAGCCAATTTTAAAAACTGGTATGAATCCCGGAGGAACTGGAAAACTGGAGAGTATCCACGACGCGCGGAAAACTTAGCGCGTAAGGCATTAAAGAAAGAACACGACAGAAAAGTAAAAGCAATATACAGAGAAAAGAACAGGGCTTTTTTAAGAGAGCAAAATAAAGCATATAGGCGCGGGTTACTCCTTACGAAAAAGATGTGGGATAGCTGGGTTGATATGACTGACGCAGAACGGGAAAAACTGAGAGGATACAATGAGTTTGCTCCGGCGGTAGTAAGGCCGGATGGATTAGTTTTAAGGAGAGAGGTGAACGCGCCTTCGAGGACTAACAGAGGGGAAGTAGTAGAATGAGTTACAAAATAAATGTTACAGAATTAAAAGAATTATTGGAAAAGATAGACGAATTGGAATTAAGCGAAGCTGACGCGCTGAAGGTTAAAACGTGCATCTATGAATTTAGCAACGAGAATTCGGTCTTGTCTCTTGAATTAAAGAAGAAGGAAAAACCGCTTTTCTTAAAGGTATTAGATTCGGTGATACCTCCAGCCTCAGAGAGTGCGCGGGAGTATGTCGAGCCGACACAAAAGAAAAAGAAGGAAAAGCCCAAGCAAAAGAAAAAGAAGGGAAAGCCTAAGCAGACATTAGAAGCATGGGAAGACGAACTGTTAGGAGGTTTATAAAATGACACACACAATAACAGACCAAGATAAAGAAGCAATTACATCAGTAAAACGTAAAGGTAATACAAGTTGGAACATGCGATTTTTTGAGTGTGGTGGTGGAGATATAGGAGAGACTGTCCAATGGTATTTATCTGATGGTAAACGTATTACCGAAGAGAATTCTTTTGAGTTTGAAACTTTGGCCAATTTCCTAAGAACGTTTAGGGAGTATGAGAATCTCATCAGAACATATAACGACGAGTTTTTAGGAGGTTCTGAAATGACTACAGACGATGTCTTATTTTGTGTCATGGAGGCGGTAGATACTGTTAAAGAGAAACATGCTGAACATGGGGATTATTTGGATGATGAAGATGAAGAGTGAGGATGAATACATTGATGGTCAAATTCAAGATATTTTGGATGACGTTGTTTTTCAAAAATCGCAGATTGAGTTTTTATTGTGGAGAGTAGAAACTTTGCACGAGTACCGCGTTAAATTGGCAGAACGAAGAAAGGAGGAGTTCGACAAATGACTAAATTAATTTATAGAAATTCGGCAGCAGGTTTAAATAATAAAATCTCTTACTATAGGGTCCGAGGTGAATAAGATGGATCAAGAAAGTTTAGATGAGATTAGGCGGGTTGTCCGTGATGAATTGAATGACATTTTTGATTTTACACGGACTTGTTTACTTTCAGGGAACATGGAGGGAGTAGTACCTAAACGGGAAACTCCATATTCTGGTGAAAGTGAATTTGAAGGTACTATCGCGGAGGTAAAGTCTCATCGTGCACACCGTGTCGCTGTTCCATATTTGCGCAATGTGAAACTTGAAACATTGTATGAAAGTAAACACCCATCTATTTCTCAAAAGGGTTTACTATCAGATGAAAATGATAAAATATTATTTACGTTTTTTGTGAATAATAATTTGCCTGAATTAGAAGTTGGGAAAGTATACAATATTTCTAATTTATTGACTAATCTATACCAAGATTCTTTCCAAGTAAATTCAGTTACTGAAACTACGATTGAGGAGTCACCTGATAATCTTATTTGGAAACATGATGGTAAAAGGACGTTAGGAGAATTAGATTTAATATGATGTATATTAAACCCGGTGTGAATCAATCACAATTAAAAGATTATAAGAAAAAGAAAGATGATGAAGGAAAATAATACATCATATCAACGAGATATTAATATCAGTGAAATTGAATGGTATATTGATTATATCTCTTTTAGACAGATGATGAAACACAAAAATGATCACGTGATTATGGATAAAGATTATATGTACATGCAGATGTTCAACACAATCTTCAAGACGCTACATTCGCAGATTTCTTCCAGTGGAAATGGAGGGGGCGGAAAATCGATATGAAGAGTTTAATTTTTTCGCGTTTCCACTGGAGGTGTGTTTCCACTGGAGAGTGACTTTAGCGAGAAGGTGCTATCATTATTATCAAGGAAAAACGCCATACAAATTCCAATCACAGCTACTAATATTGCAGACATTAATAAAGCATCTGCAAGATAGAAATAAAATAATTGTTCTCCATACACATTAGTTTGTGTATACATATATTCCGTAATTTTTGCAGCAATATAAAGAACTGCTGCACCACACAATACACGCATACCAGAGTCTAACTTGGTCCACCAGTTTTCATTCCCCAAAGCACGTGATACACTTATGTCAGATCCACTGGTGTTTATCACCAACCCCAATAAAAACATTATCCATGTAAGCGTTATAGTGCTGAAAGCGAATAATGCCACTGCAACAACAAATGCTACTACAAGAGGTGCAACGGCAATTATTCTTACGTGGTGTAATTTATCTTCAGGGACCATATAACTTACAGAAAGGCCAAAAATGCTCATTGTGGGATTATAGCCCAATAACCTACTTGTTGCATAGTGGAGTAATTCATGTAGCACTACAGCACTAATATAAGCTCCAAAATAGATTAGATACTGTAAATAGTCCATATCAATTACTTAATTTTCTATATAATCCATAAATTGCTGCTACTACGGAGAATATAACTATTAAGAACCATGCTTCTAACAATGGACCATATGTCACTACTTGAAGTATAAATCCAGATACTATTATTCCCAAGATGGCCAATATAACAAATGATTCATTAGTTATGGCGAGATATACTAGTAAACCTACTAATAAAAGCAACGCAAAGCCTATACCAGTAAATGAATCTGCAAATGGACATACAATAGCATCTATAAACCCACCATTAACCCAATAGCCGATATAATCACTTTGGGAAGCTGCGGACCCTAAACAATTTCCAGCTAATTCTTGAGCCATGTTATATCTTCTTCCCCGATATTAAATACCACAATGTTGCTGATCCTGCTATGGTTAACAGCAGCATAGATTGTCCCACCCAGGCAGGTACTAAGGGTAAAGTGGTTAAAATGCTTGTAGCACTTGTTACGGAGTTTACCACGGACCTAAGCTGGTTTGCAAACTCAATGTTTGCTGCTAACGATGTCAACATATTTGGTTCTGTTTCTATGTCTGCCATTTGGTCTACACCTCCAGATAATCCTGATTCGGTTCCAAATGAATCATTATTATCAATTCCAAAATCTGCTGCAACTCCTGTTAGTCCTAATACTCCATTTGCAAAAACTAAAATTAACAGCAGTGCCATCACACTAACAAAGCCTTGTACCATTTCCACTTTTGCCATACTATATCCTCCTTGTTGTTGCGTACCAATAAACTATAGCCAAAGCCATTGCCACCCCATATGAGCTATTTCTAATTTCAGGAGGCATAAATCCGAATTGGTTTAGCATAAATGCAGTGGCAACAATAATAATTCCTGCAAATCCTTTATTACTCATTGCTCCAGCTCCAGCAGTAATTAAAAATAACAATCCTATTGCAGCAGTGTTTAACCAAAATTCAGACATAGGAATAGTACCGCTAAACATACCTTGTCTATTTACGATTTTAGTCTCTTCTACTTTTACATAATCAGTCCATTGAGGTTGTGAAGTTCCATTTACAATTCCACTGGTTGGATATTGTTTCCAGAACTGAACATGTACACTGAGAGTGCTATTAGTGTATTGTGACCCTAATGACCCTGATAGACCTTCGGAGAATGTTAAATTTCCACAATTTACTGGATTACAGAATTGAGAAGATTGCCACAATATGGTTTCATTATTCCAGGGAGTCACCCACCATGTAAAGTTACTAGTTCTTTTTAAAGGATCGTTATATCGTAAATTTATTACGGGGTTTACTCCTGTTGTGTTTACAGTTGCATTCCAAGCTCTCATAGGGTCTGCTATTAATTTTTGGTCTGTTGTTTTTATTTCTATTTGTAAGGGATTAGTTGCTGGTCTTTCTGTTGATGGAACGAATCCACCCAAACTTCTGGTATCTCCAGCTTCATTAGATACTTCTAAGTTGTATCTTTCCATTGTGTTGAGAGTTGCATTAAAGACTTGTGGATTTCCTAAATGATCCCCAGCTATTGTAAGGTAAGTCGAATATCCAGTAAATGTAGTATTGCCAGGGTCATAGCTGGTCACATTAATTGGCCGTTTTATAAGGAAGGAAATATTTGAATCAGGAGAATATGCAGACGTATAATCTACAATTTCTATATGAGTATTAGTAGATGGTTGAGTTTTGTTTAATAAGAAGATAGTATTTTGATATCCAAGATCACTGATCATTGTTGTTCTTGGGTGGTATCCTTCCGCCTGAGAGATAACTACAAACTCAGAAGTAACAGGTAGCCCAGTTAAATCTATTTGTCCATTAGTGGTTGACTTTTCAACTATCTTTACTTTTTGAAGATCTGCATTAAAATCAATATCTTCATAGAACTTTAAAGTAACATCAGTTGAATTAATTAATGCATGTGGTTCTGGTGTTTCTTCTCTGATAAATAGAATACCTAATGGCTCTATAGTTACTGCTTGATTTGTTTTAACAGGGACTTCATCGAAATGAGCATATCCTGTTGCATTTGCAATAGCTACATCCAATCCGACATTGTTGTCTGGATCAATCATTCCCCATTGTTGATTTGCAGTTAGGTTAGGAACGATTATTGTTCCAACAGAGTTTGATGAATATCTAAAATCTAATGTATTATCTGATGGAATAATATTAGTAAAATTAGCAGCAGTGATCCCTCTTGCAAAAGAGAGTTCGTTTTTATCTTCTGGATTGATAGTTAAATTTCCACCCAATACATTCATAGCTGTAACGTTTGTCCACGTCCCATTCCATTGACCAGGGTACATCGAGACAGTTGAATTGTCTCCATGAAACGTAACGTTCTGAAGTGTGACCGAAGTGGAAGTGAACAAGTCTCCGCTTTCTATTTCTTCATCACCTAACAAAGATACTTCCACTCCACTTGCTGTAACAAAATCTGTTCCTGCTGAAGCAGACCACGATGTGGCAGCAGCAGCTACTACTGGAACCAGTAATAGAATGACAAATAGTAT
>CEUI01017321.1_pt1 | contig 12505 bp, 7 predicted proteins | sample 531411 | NCBI WGS metagenome assembly CEUI01 (sample SAMEA2622841, study PRJEB7988) | marine metagenome | isolation source: saline water (ENVO:00002010), including
TCAAGGTCAAAAGATATAGCAGTGACAGGTATTGCAACTCTTACATCATATGAAGGATTCCAAAATACTAAATTTACAACCACAGAGAATAAAAATATAACAGGTGGAGAGAGTGGAACTCTATCTGGTGAGGTTGTTATAGGTGCTGGTCTTACAATGACTGTAGGAACTGGTGCAACGACTGGTCAAGGAAGTATTAAGAGTTTAAAAGTAAGTAATACATTTTATCCTCCTTGTGGTGGAACAAATGATAGACCAACAGCACCAAAACCAGGAGCACTATATTATAATAAAGATTTTAAAACGATTGAATATTGGGATGGTAATTTCTGGAGACAGGTAGATAATATAACAAGAAGAGGTCGTGGATTATTTGGTGGTGGTCAACCATCTCCAAGTAAACAAATTGATTACCTTGAATTAAGTACTCTTGGTAATGGACAGGACTTTGGTGATTTAATATCTGCTAATGCAAATAAAGGTGCTTTTGCCAATAGTATAAGAGCTTTGTTTATAGGTGGAGGATCAAATTCCACTGATATGGATTATGTAACCATTGCATCAGCAAGTAATGGTATTGATTTTGGTAATTTATCACAAGGAAGGGGATATGTAGGTGGTGCAGCATCTTCAACAAGAGGATTTGGAATTGGAGGTTATGCTTCTCCTGCTGTTTCTAATAGACTTGATTTTGTAGAAATAATGACACTTGGTACTGCAATAGATTTTGGTGATTTATTTACTGGTTGTTACAGTCCTGGATGTGCATCATCACCAACTCGTGCTTTTGCTTATAGTGGAGCACTTAGTCCTGCTGGAGACACAAAATCAACTGTTGAAGTTTTTACAATGGCATCGAAAGGAAATGCAACAGATTTTGGTAATGTAGATACAAAAAGGAGAAACATACAGAATGGATGTTCAAGCAGTACAAGAGCAGTATTTGCTGGTGGAATAATGGATGTTCCTGGATCCCCTGATGCAGCAGTTGTAAACACTATTTCTTATATCACTATGGCATCCGAGGGTAATGCAAAAGATTTTGGTGATTTGACAGAGCGTAGACAAAGACTATCATCTGCGTCTACTCAAACAAGAGCAGTATTTTATGGGGGAGCAATGGGGAATCCTACAACAGCAAGATATAATACAATTGACTATATAACTTTTGCAACTACAGGAAATGCATTTGATTTTGGTGATACTAATGATCAAACAGATTATACTAAAGCAGGTTGTTCTGATTCCCACGGTGGGTTAGGAGGTTTCTAACATGGCAAAAGTACGTATAGGTTTTGCAACAAACTTTGAAGTAGAAAATGAGTTAGTAGGTATAGGAACTGACAATCCTACCAATACTCTTCAGGCACTTGGAAATATTAAGTCTTCTAATGCAAAAGCAGTTGGTGTATCTACTCTTACAACCTTTGATGGATTTACAGATACTAAAGCAAGAATAGAAGGTTCTGCTGGTGCTAAACAACATACAACATCTGGTGAGATTATTATTGAAGGAGATGTAACAGTATCATCAGGAACAACATTTACCAGTGGTCCAGAGAATTTAACAGTAACAGATAACTTTACTCTTCCTGGTGTTAGTGATGATAAACCATCAATAGGAGATATAAGATTTAATGAAAATTTAGGTGCAATTCAAGTTTATGTTGGTGGCCCAAAAGAACCAAATTTTCCAACATGGAGATCAGTGAATTCTTATGTTGATATGGGTAATATGGGTCGTGCTGTTCTTTTGGGTGGAAATCATAATCCAGCATCAGCAGCGATTGCTGATATAGGTGCTTTTAGTGTGGTGACTAGAGGTGAGGAAACAGTATTTGGTGATTTAGCATTAGGTACTAATGCTGGAAATGCCTGTGGTAGTGCAACAAGGGCAGTGCTTTTTACAGGAAGAGGTGTTACACCAGAAGGAATTCAGTATACTACAATCCAATCTTTAGGAACGTCACATGCTTTTGGTGATACCCATACTGCTGCATATAGATCAGGAGGGACATTCTCATCATCAACTCGTGGAGTAAATTGTGGTGGGAGAGGTAATCCTGGTAACCCTCATACTGTTATTCAGTATGTAGAGATATCAACAAAAGGAAATGCTATTGAATTTGGTGCTCTTCAGATAAATGGTAGAGGTCAAGGAGGTGGATTCTCATCACCTACTCGTGGATTTTCTCATGGAAATGCTCCTTACAGTGCTGATATTCAAATGGTTACAATCGCATCAAAAGGAAATGCAACTAGATGGGGTGATAATACATATGGTGGTGCATATCAGTGTGGAAATTCAAATTCTGTTAGGGGATCTATTGCAGGTGGATATCAATTCCCTGGTGCAGCTATACAAGGTGGAAAAAGTTATGTAATTATGGCATCAGAAGGAAATGCAATTGATTTTGGTGGTTTAAGTGATTTTAGAGTGGGTTATGCGTATAAAGCATCTAGCAATACAAGAGGTTTTGTTGCTGGTGGAAACTCAGTTCCACTTTCTAGAACAACCGTTGATTCTTTCCTTTTTGAATCAAAAGGTGAGGTAGAAGCATGGGGTGATTTAAGTGAAGGTAAACGAGATGGTGGTTCTACAACCGACTGTCACGGTGGTTTAGGAGGTTTCTAACATGGCAAATTTAAGAGCAGACAATTTATGTGGAACTGGTTTCGTATCTGCCAATGATGGAACTGTTTGGAGTAATTATATAACTGGAGGTACTTTATCTGGTTCATATCCAGCAACAAATGGATTTGATGGAAATATAGCTAATTTTGTTTATGCTGCTGTTGATGGAACAATGGTATGGACTGCTCCTAATGGTGGCATTAAAGCAGGATTAATTGAAATTTATGCGTATGCAGGTAATACTCATCCAATTGTTAGAGTTAATGGAGTAAGTACAGGAGCAGTTGTTGGATCAGCTACACCAAATCAACTTGGTAATTGGGTAGATGTTACATCTTTGGTTGGTGGTCATTTAAAAACTATTACTTGTTATGGTCAAGAGATTAGTGGTGTAGATAGACAGTCTGGATTTTCTGCAGTTAGAATTAATGGTGAAATTTTAACTGATAGTTTAGTTGGAACAAAAGGTGGAAGAAATGCCATAAAAGGATCCGTATTCTTTAGTGGATATGTTGATGGAGCTACTGCAGATTGGTTACAAATTCATGATAATCTTGATGATTTTAATGTGGGTACTGGAGACTTCACTTTTGAGTGTTGGGTAAAAGCTGCTGAATCGTCTGGACAATATGCAGGAATCTTTGGTATGTATAATTATGATGCTGCTGGAATACTAGTACAATGTAGTAATACAGGAGTTATTCGTCTTGTTAATCCTGGTGGTATTGATCAATCTGGTTCAACAGTAATTATACCCCAAGATGGAACGATGGGTTCTTGGCATCATATAGCAGTTGCAAGATCTGGAACAACATTAAAAGCATTTGTAAATGGTAATGAAGAAATATCTCATACTTATAGTAGTTCGATTGATTTTTCTACTGGTAATAGTGCAGTAATTGGTGTAACTGATCGTAATGATTATCCTGGCGATTATGATCTAAAGGGATATATTTCAAATTTACGTTTAATAAAAGGAACAGCACTTTATACATCAGCATTCACACCATCAACAGAAGAATTGACAGCAGTTGATGGAACAGTTCTTCTTTGTTGTCAGGATACTGATGATCCAACACAAGAAGCAACAGGGAGGCATGAAATTGTTGGATTTAGAAAATGTTATCAGGGTAAAAGATATTCAAACATAGCAACTAATGGAGATCTTGAAACTGGTGATACTACTGGATGGACTAATGGTGGTTGTGCAACATTTGAAGCATCTACTAATGTAGTTCATTCAGGATCTTATTCATTACATTGTGTATCAGATGGTAATGGAGATAATGTATATTACACATTATCACTTAATACTACTTTAAGATATAAGATTAGTGCTTATATAAACTGTGTAGGGCCTACTGGTACAAGTGCTAAAGCAAAGATGAAAATTGGTACTAGTAATGGTGGCAATCAGAATTATGAATCACAAACTGCAAATGTAGGTGCTGGTTGGCAGTATGTTGAGTGGATAGGTCTTCCTGCAGCATCTACATTGTATGTCTCATTCAATGAATCTTCTGCAAATAATGTTAATGATTGGTATGTTGATGATCTTAAAGTTGAATTATGGTATCCTGAAGAGGGTGAGAATATACTACCAAACCCAAACTTCTTAACTGGTGCAACAGGTTGGAGTTTTAGTTCTACTCCAAGTGGTGAGTACACTATTAGTAGTAATAGATTAAATGTTACTGATACTAGTAGAACGAATGATGCTTTTGCAACAGTACAACTTTTTTCAACTGCAATGAAGGAGGGAAAATATAAGGTTACGATTGATTATGTTTTGACTTCTGATGATTTTGATATTGGTATTGGTAATAATAGAATATTTGGTGTAGCAGGAGGTGGAACTTATTCTGGAGAAGGAAATAGTGCTAGTGTAACTTATGAAATTGACGCAGGAAGCACTAACTCAAGTTTGAGATTAGTTGCTAATCAGCATTGTGTAGGATATTTTAATAATATTACACTTTCTCGTGTTGCTGAACCTAAAAGAATTAATCCTGTCCCACCATACGGAGTAGATGCGGGAGTAACATTTGAGGGAGATACGAAAGTAAATTCTCAAAGTTATATGTATTTCCCAACAGGAGATACATCACAGAGAGGTAGAGGAACTGCATTATTTGGTGGTGGATATGTAACTCCTGCTGCTACAGCTGATATTGAATACTTATCAATAGTGAATGGTGGTATCACAACGAAATGGGGTAATTTAAGCACTACTCAACTTTCTGCTGGTCAATCTCTTAGTAGTACAACTAGACAATTGATTGGTGGTGGATGGGCATCTCCAGTAAACAATGTTGCAATTGAATATGTAGAGATTGCAACATCAGGAAATTCAATAACTTTTGGTAATTTGGTAGTAGGAAGAAGAGGTTCATCATCTGTTTCTAATGATACAAGAGGTATATTTGGTGGTGGATATATCAGTCCAGCAGATGCAGGAACACCTACAATGGATTATGTAACCATTGCATCTAAAGGAAATGCAGCAGATTTTGGTGACTTAAGTGGTAATGCTAAAGGAGGTACTGCAACTGGTTCAACTACTCGTGCTGTATTTGCATTAGGTAATGTTGCACCAGTCGATGTTAATACTTTAGAGTATGTCACCATTGCAACATTATCAGATTATACCAATTTTGGTGATTTACCATCGGGTAGTTATGGAAGATATAATGGTAGTTGTTCAAGTAATACAAGAGGTATTTTTGCTGGTGGTCATTATCCAACTTCTGTGAATATAATTAATTATATAACCATTGCATCAACAGGAAATGCAGAAGATTTTGGAGATTTATTCTTGGCAAGAGGTTTTCCTTCAGGAACTTCTAATGGAATTCGTGGTGTTTTCATGGGAGGAACAACAAACCCTGCAAGACAAGATACCATTGATAGTGTAATTATCGCAACAACAGGAAATGCAGTAAATTGGGGTGATATGAGAGTTGCAACTCAAGCTCAGAATGGTGCTTCATCTGATAGTCACGGTGGGTTATCATAAATATGAATAGGAGAATATAACCATGAGTTTACCGCCAGTCGAAATACCATTAGGAGCAATGCGATTCAACTCTGACTCTCAGAAGTTGGAGTACTTTAATGGTGATGTTTGGATGCAAGTTCATACATTTAGCCCTGATTTAGATGGTGGTACTCGTGCGGTATGGACAGCAGGATCTGCCAGTATAGATATAATAGATTATGTTACAATATCAACGCAAGGAAATGCAATAGATTTTGGTAATAGCCCAACACTTCATAAGTATAATTCGGGTGGATCATCAAACACTCGTGGAGTGTTTGGTGGAGGAGATCCTGCAGTAGATACAATTGAATATGTTACAATCGCACAAACAGGAGATGCACAAGATTTTGGCAACTTAACCACAGCAACGACATATGTTGCTGGATGTTCAAATCAGACTAGATTAATTATTGGTGGAGGAAAAACACCATCATTTGTTGATACTATACAATACCTAACTATCGCATCCACAGGAGATGCACAAGATTTTGGTGATTTAACGCAAGCAAGATCAAATATTGGAGCACTTTCCAGCCCGACAAGAGGAATTTTTGCGGGTGGATATACTCCAACTAATGTAAATACTATTGATTATGTAGCCATATCAACATTAGGAAATGCACAAGATTTTGGTGATATAACTGAATCGATTGGAGCTAACTCTGCTCAATGTGCATCTACTACCAGAGGTATAATATGGGGTGGTTATCCTGCTGGAACAAATATTGATTATATAACCATTGCATCAGGAGGTAATTCAGTTAAATTTGGGGAGTCTACTATAGATCTTAATTATAGAAATTGTACTTCTGATTGTGTGAGAGGTGTTGCTGGTGGTGGACAGGATGGACCAGGGAATACAAATACGATAGAGTATATAACGATTGCAACACAGGGAGATGCAGTTGATTTTGGTGATTTAACCACAGACCAACATCTTTCAAGTGCATGTTTCTCTAACGGTCACGGAGGTTTAGGATAATGGGAATATTACGTGCTGATAGAGTATCTGGACTGGGTGGTGCAAATGCCATCAATGGATCATTAAAATTTGCATCCGATGCTGGTGCAGGACAGGGAACTTATTTAGAGGTATATGATCCAGATGATGATCTTAAATTTGGAACAAGTGATTGGACTATAGAATTTTGGATGTATGCTAATACTATTGATACATCTGAACAAGAAAATGATTTAGCATCCATACTTGATTTTGGATATGGTAGCAGTAACAACGCAACTGGTGCATGGTTTGCAGTTCATCAAGAAGATGCAACACTTCATTTAGGTTTTAATAATGCCAACCAAGTTCAAAGTTCTAATTTTTTAAGTGCTAATACTTGGCATCATATAGCAATTACAAGAACAAGTAATACTGCAAAAATATATGGGGATGGAACTCAAGTTGCTACAGTAAGTTGTTCTCAAGATTTTACAGATGTAATTTGGAGATTGTTACAAATAGGATCTCAAGCAGCAACTGGTGTTGAAAGAAATTTTGATGGATATATTTCTAATTTAAGAATTATTAAGGGAACAGCACTTTATACAGCAGCATTTACACCACCAACAACAAGATTAGAAAAGACATCAGATACAGTTCTTCTTTGTTGCCAGTCTCCTGGTAATGCATTTAAAGAGGAAACGGGAAAAAGTATAGTACTTGGAACTTTATCAAAAACACCAGGTCCAACAGCATCACACTTTGTTCCAGATGTAGGAGAAGACCACGGAACAACATTTACAGATAATACAAAATTTGATACTCTCTCATATATGGTTCCACCAGGAGGAAAAACAACAGATAGATATTTAAAAAGCACTGGTGATATTGTAAGTGATAATTTAATTTGGCATATTGATGCAGGTAATACTACATCATATGCTGGTGTAACTACTTCTGGTACTACAATATATGATTTGAAAGCTGGATCTGGAATGAATGGTACTGTTGGTATTGCTACTCTTGCATCAGGACATGCTGATTTCCCTGCTCCTGGATGGACTCCTGATAATGGTGGTGCTTGGTATCTAGCATCAGACTCTAATCTAGCTTCTCCTAGTAATACAGGTCAATTTATTGAAATGCCGTATGTTAATCTGGGTAATGATAATTATACGATAAATGCATGGGTTAAATTACAATATTATTCTGAGCAGTCTGACGGATTGTCATATATTGTATCTAATAAAGATGGTAGTCCAGTATCATACCATGCTCATATAAAAGAAGTTGGTGGTAATGGAAGAATTGGTGGAGGAGCATATTACACTGGTTGGACTTATGATTATGCTTCAAGTGATAGTGAAAATACAATGATAGCACTTAATGAATGGTATATGCTAACATGGGTAAATACAGCTCAATATACTCAGTCAATGTATGTGAATGGAGTAATACAAAAACTTAATGGTGGTGCTTATACTTGGAATTCTAGATCATCTAATAATACACCAGTTAATGCCACATCTTATGCTAGTAATGAAACTACCAATGCATGGATAGGTCAAATACAATATTATAGTGATACTCTCACAGCAGCAGAGATTTTACAGAATTATAATGCACACAAGTGTAGATATGATCAATAAATATATCAGAGGTATACTAAAATGAGCGTTATCCCACAAGGTGCAATAAGACTGAATACTGAATCGCAGAAACTTGAGTTTTATGCACAGGATCAGTGGTGGGAGATGGCGACTGATTTTCCATATCTTAACAATGCTACTAATTCAGATATAGCAGGTGGTGCTCGTGGAGTATTTGTTGGTGGATCAACACCAACTAAAGTAAATACGATGGACTATGTAAACATTGCATCAGCAGGAGACGCAGTTGCTTTTGGTAATCTGTCAGAAGCAAGAAGAGGAATAGGATCATGTTCAGATAAAACTCGTGGGGTGATGGGTGGTGGTGATGTAGCTACAGATAAAATAGATTATATAACAATATCAACATTAGGAGATGCAGTAGATTTTGGTAATTTGTCCGTGACGAGAGGTTATCTTGCTGCAGTTAATAATGCAACTCGTGGTTTATTTGGTGGTGCATGGTCACCAAGTAATTCAGATGTTATTGATTATGTTACCATTGCATCAACAGGAGATGCAAAAGATTTTGGTGATTTAACTGAGGCACAACAAACAGATGGTTCATTTTCGTCACCAACTCGTGGTTTTTGGGTTGGCGGTGCTGCTGGTAGTGGCCCAACTTATCAAGCATCAACAACTGGTACAAAAATAGAATGTGTAACTACAACAACTCTTGGTGATGCATTCGATTTTGGAGATCTCCAAAATGGTACATTTGGAAAAGTTGGAGCTTCAAATTCTACTAGGGGATTAGCCGCAGGTGGATATCGTAGTCCTGCAAATATACTTGCCATTGAGTTAATAACAATGGCAACTCTTGGAAATTCAACTAATTTTGGTGATACGACGAATTCACATTATTATGGTGGTGGTGCATCAGATCCGATTCGTGCTCTCTTTGCTGGTGGAAGTGGTCCGACTGATATAATCGAATATGTCAACATAACCACGGAAGGAGATGCAGTTGACTTTGGTAATTTATCTCAAGCAAGAAATATAGTCAGAGGATTATCAAATGCAAATGGAGGTTTATAATGACAATACTTAAGACTAACAAATTAGCAGGGTCTGGTGGAACAAATGCCATTGATGGATCATTATTTTTTAGTGATACTAATGATAGATTATCAGTTCCAAATAGTGCAGATGTTAGAGTTGGATCTGGTGATTTTACAATAGAAGCCTGGATTAGAGCAGAAAATCCTGGTGATTGGACTACAATAATAGGAATGTGGGATTCTTCTGCTACTAGAAGGACTTATGTCTTGCAAAGAAAGAAAGCTGATAGTAAATTATATTTTTATGTGAGTGCTGATGGTGGATCTACTATAAGTGCGACTGCTACGCAAGTTGCAAGTGGTGGAGATGTCACACTTGGTGATTGGCATCATGTTGCTGGAGTTAGGGATGGAAATACAATAAGAGCATATTTAAATGGAGTTGAAGTTGGTAATGCATCATTTACTGCATCAATTTTAAATAATACAACAGATGCACTTTTTATTGGTGATACAGAGGTTACTGCTGGAGGTGAAGCTTTTAATGGTTATATGTCAAATGTTAGAATGGTTAAGGGAACTTGTTTATATCCTAGTGGAACTACATTCACACCACCAACAGAGAAACTAACTGCAATTGATGGAACAGTTCTTCTATGCTGTCAGGATTCTGATGATCCAACACAAGAAGCAACAGGAAAAACTATTACTGGTTATGGAAGATATTTTGCTGCCACTGGTGAATTATTTGCGAACACAGGTTTCAGTGCTGATAGTGACTGGACAAAGGGAAGTGGTTGGACAATATCTGGTGGTTTAGCAACTCATGCTCAAGGATCTGCTGGTGATTTAGCTCAGCAAATAAGCGGGTTGGTTATTGGTTCAACATATAAATTATCAGTTGATATAATAAGCACTGATGATGATGTTGCTTATTTCTTTATTGATAATAATCCTGGAGGTAATTATCCTCCATTAACAACTGATGACTCATCACCTGTTGGTAATCATCAAATATTTTTTGAGGCTAATGCAACCACAATGTGGTTAGGTTTCCGTGGTAGTAGTTTGTGGGCAGGAACTCTTACAAATTTAAGATTGAGTTCTGCTGATCATGGTAAAGCACCCAGAGTTCTTCCACCAGTAGGAACAGATTCTGGAACAGTTTTAGAAGGAGGTGTAACTTTTGATAGTCTGAATTATATGACCCTACCAAAGGGAACAACGGCAGAGAGAGTGAATAGTAGAGGTCGTGCAGTAATTGCTGGTGGATATAATCCTTCTTTAAGTCCTACTCCCTCCAGAAGTCTGAATACAATTGAGTATATAGAAATCAATACCACAGCAAATGCAGTAGATTTTGGTGATTTACACTATGGTAGTGCATCAGGTGGAACATGTTCATCATCAACTCGTGCCGTAACTGGTGGTGGTTATGTTGCTCCAAGTATTACTAATTCTCTTAACACTATGAGTTACTTTACCATTGCATCTACTGGTAATGGAGCAGAGTTTGCTGAGTTAAGTGTAGCAAGAGCATATGTATCATCACTTTCATCAGATACTCGTGGAATATGGGCTGGTGGTGCAGGTGGACCATCTTCACCATACATACAATCAGATGTATCTATCACTGATTATGTAACGATTGCATCACAAGGAGTTGATGCACAAGATTTTGGTGAATTGATTGATCAAGGATATATGGCAGATTGTGCATGTTCATCACCTACTCGTGGAGTAATTGCTGGAGGTAATCCTTCTACTAATGTTATACAATACGTAACTATTGCATCAACAGGAGTTGCAAAAGATTTTGGTGATTTAATTGCTGCTAGTATACCACCTGGAGCAGCATCAAGTTCAACAAGAGGTATTTTCTGTGGTTCATGTCCAGGAGCTCCTGCTTATACTTCTCTTAATCATATTGATTATGTGACTATTGCATCAACAGGAAATGCACAAGATTTTGGTGATTCATTATTTGCTGGTTCCTATAAAAATGGAACTTCAAATAGTGTTCGTGCAGTATGGACTGGTACTTATACTTCACCTACACCATTTCTTAATAGTATTGAATATGTACAAATCCAAACTTTAGGAAATACAGTTGATTTTGGTGATTCAACTAATTCATATGGTAATCGTGCTGGTGCAACATCTGATACTCATGGAGGTTTAGCATAATGTCAACTAGAGGTATAGTTCCAACAGGAGCAATCAGATATAATACAGATTCTAATAAGATGGAGTGTTATAATGGCACGAAGTGGATGCAGATATCGGTCAGCAGCCCTGATTTAGATGGTGGTGGTCGTGGAGTATTTGCAAATGGGTATGCAAGTGCAAGTCCTCATTATAATAATGTTATTCAATATATAACCATTGCAACAGCAGGTAATGCAATAAATTTTGGTGATACCATAGATAAAACGAGTCCAAGAGCAGGTCTAGCTAATGCTACTCGTGGAATAATTGCAGGTGGATGGGATAATCCTGGAGAAACTAATAGAATAGAAACTTTTGTTTTTGCATCAACAGGAGATACAACAGATTTTGGTGATCTTGATGTTTCTAGAAGAAATAGAGATGGAGCAGGTTCAGCAACAAGAGGATTATTTCTAGGGGGATATCCAACAACTGCTGATATTGAATATATTACAATTGCATCAACAGGAGCTGCAAAAGATTTTGGTAATTTAACTCAATCAAGATATAATACAGGTGCTGCTTCATCTCCTACTCGTGCTCTTGCAATGGGTGGAGATAATCCAGCAACAAACATAATTGATTATGTAACCATTGCATCAACAGGAAATGCAGCAGATTTTGGTGATTTAGTTGCTTCTTCAAATAATAATACTGCTAGTGGAAATTCAATAAGAGCAATTAATGCTTCTGGTGGTTCTGATATTGAATATGTAACTATCTCAACATTAGGGAATGCAGTAGATTTTGCGACTAATAGTAATGCTGGTGGTAATGCTGCAAATTCATCATGTTCATCACCAACCCGTTTTGTAATTTCTGGTGGAGGTGGTAGTCCTGGTTCTGTTAATGATATAATATCTTATATCGCCATTCAAACAGGGGGAACTGCAGTTGACTTTGGTGATTTACTTGAAGCATTACAAAGTCATTCAGGAATGTCTAATTGCAACGGAGGGTTGTAGAAACCGATTAGGTGTGCTATACTAAATAGGAACAGAAATAATTCATTTGATAATAATGTCTGAA
>CEUI01011157.1_pt1 | contig 12498 bp, 4 predicted proteins | sample 531411 | NCBI WGS metagenome assembly CEUI01 (sample SAMEA2622841, study PRJEB7988) | marine metagenome | isolation source: saline water (ENVO:00002010), including
ACTGACCCAGTCACTGTTGCTGTTGATGATGGTACTTCTTTTGAAGCAGGCGACATTATTATGCTTGGGACAGAGCAATTAAAAGTAAATGCAGTTTCAAGCAATAACCTGACAGGCTGTGTAAGAAAATTTAACAATACAGGCATTGCAACACATGCAGACAATACACAGGTTTATAAAATTGAAGAATTAAGCACATCAGCCACAGTTGATTGGAGAGCTTCAGCTACTAGTAAAAAAGCAATTATTAAGTCTACTTATGGGCCTGGCATAGATGAAAAAACATGGAACCCAAGAATTAATGGCTTTAAAATATACATGAAAGATGTTACAGATTTAGATGAATCAACAGAATGGAGATTGTTTTCAAAAGTAAACTTTAACAAAGGAACTTATCAAATATTTGCAGCGGATGATTCTGAGCTTATTCTTGAGCAACCAGCCACAGGAGCAATTTCAACTTCATCAGCAGGCATATCGGTAAATATAAAGCCAATCGATACATATTTGTCTGAAAATTCTTTCACAGAAGAGACCATAATAGACGCTCAATACAAAACTTCTGCAGTAGTTGGAAGAAGAACATATATTGCTAATATAAAGCAAGGGGGAAGAACTTATCCAGACAGAATGATAAAAAGCCCTGTCAATAAATTCGATACTTTTCCTGAAACAAATTTTATAGATGTTGCAGTTGGAGATGGAGATGCGATAACTGCTCTCATGTCTTATGGAGACAGGCTTCTCCAATTTAAAAAAGAAAAAGTTTATGTTATTAATGTAGGAGGTAACTCTGATTTTCTTGAATCAGAATATGGAAATGCAGGAATACATCATCCCGCTCAAGTATGCAAAACAAACACAGGTATTATGTGGATAAACTCATCTGGCTTATGGGCTTTTGATGGCAAGGCAGTTCAAAACCTTACAAGGCATTTAGAGGCTGATGGGTTCGCTATAACAACAGCAGATACCCCTTTAATTGCATTTGACAAAATATCAAATCGAGTTATTTACACTCCTTCTTCATTAAATGGCCTTTTAACTCTTTGGTATATTTGGGATATAGAGCTTGGGGCTCATCAATCATATTTTCAAGGCTTTTTATTCCCAACAGGAACAAATAATTATTATACAAATATTATTAATGACTCTGATGGGAATATGGTTGTGGGGTATGTTGATTCAGGAGCTGCAACAGAATTAAATTTCTTTAAATGGGATAATAATGATAAAGGGCACATGTCAAATGTTGTCTACGATTTATGGAAATCTAAAGACATAGATTTTGGGAGTCCTTCAATAAGAAAAAAAATACATAAAATATATGTTACTTATAAAAGCACAGGGCATTCAGGAGTTGCTCTTAAATATGCAACAGATGGCAATTCTTCTTTAACAAACGAATTCAAAAACTCTACTTACTATGATACTACTGGAGGAATAGGATTTAAGGATACAACAGGAGGAGATGGAGCTGACCCTGAATGGACTGTAGCAGAGCTTGTGCCAGATTCTTCAATTAATAATATTAAAAGTATTCAACTTTTATTTACAGCCAATTATACAGATGGGTCAAATCTATCAGGGACAGCTCAATCAGGAAGCGCAAATGTAATAAGGCTTGCCGACTCTGGGCCAAGTGACACAGAAGACTTTTATAACAATTATAATATTTATATTTATGGTGGTGCTGCTCGATACAATTCAAGAAGAATAATTGATTATAGTGGAGACCAAGGAACTACTCATACTGTAACAGTATATGATAGCGGAGCAGACCCCACAGGAACAGCTTTTACTGATAGAGGATATGCTGCTACTGCTGCATTAGGCTCTAAGTATATAGTTGGGGCAGTTTCTCCAGATTTTGAAATTAACGATATAACAATCATATATCGAAGCAAACCCATTAAGTAATGGCTGTAAGAACTAGAGATATAGACAGAGTCTCAAGTCTTTCAAAGGCATCTGCACCGACAATTGGAAGAGGAGAGCCTATTAATTCAAGAGGAGTTGAAGGAGATATTGCATTTAGAAGAACTTCTAGCGGATTAAAATTATATATTAAAGCATCGGGAAAATGGCATGGTGTAAAGGTTGGGGAATCTTTTAATAGTCTTGAAAAATCTGTTGAAAAAATAAAATCAACTTTACGCACAATGAATAAATTTAAGCTGCCTTCAGTATATGATGTTGTTGGGAATTTTGCACTTGACTCTTCTGGAGATATTGAGCTTAATGCTGATGGTGGTCAAGTCACAATAAAAGACAATACAGCAAATCATTTTCTTTTTGACTGTGACAATACAGCATTCACAATATATGATGACCAGGACGAGGGAGATTTATTTAAAATACAAGTAGCTCAGCATGGAGCAACAACTATAAGCACTATTGATGATGATGCAGATGCAGCTAATTTTACATTAGATATTGATGGCGATATTGAGCTGAATGCTGAAACTGGTATAATTAATATTAAAGATAATTTAACAAAAAATAGTTTTTTTAGAGCCGCTTCTTTAAACTTACTTGAGCAAAGCGGAGCTCATTCAGATTCTGCAAATTATGGACAAATATGGATTAAAAATAGCACTCCAAACGAGCTGTCTTTTACGGATGATGGTGGCACAGATATTGTAGGTATAGGTAAATATCATTATGAAACTAAAGTAACTAACTTTTATGCAACAGCAACAGCTAATTTTTTACCTTTAGCAGGATATGTTTTTGAAAGAACATCATTGGTAGGCAGTAATGAATTTGTGGCTATAGTTGCACCTTATGATGGCACATTAGAAAGAGCTGTGTTTAGAAGCGAGATAGCTCAAGATGGTGATTTAATATTTGCTTTACATGAATCAGCAGATGGAACAGAAGTTCCTGCATTAGGTGCAGTAGGGTCTAAAACAACAGCAATAGATATAGCTGATGACACTTCTGTGATAGTTGATTTTGATTCAATGACATCAGGCTCTAATGCAATTACAAAAGGCAGAATATATGCAATAAAATTAACAACACCATCAGGGCCTCAAGATACAAATGTGAGCTTGGTGTTTAAGTGGGATACAACATCATAATAGTCAATTATGAAAATTAAATATTTAGTATTAAATTACTGGTTAGAATAGGAGAGAAAAATGTCTAGGAATGTATATGATGTAGCAATGGCACAGTCAGGAGACCCTATGGGGGTTGCTTCTTCGCAAGCAGCAACAGCATCTTCTAAATTGGGTCAATTTAAAAAAGACCAAGAAATAGTTAAATTTATTAATGAGCAAATAAAAAAAGCTCAAGAACGAGCTCAAAAAAATAAAGGAATTAGTGACCTTATAGGTAGTGCGGTTGATATGTTTGTCCCAGGAGGTTCTTATGTAGTTGAAAAACTGCGCCAAAAAAAATACGACCCAATGTCTCCTCTTGAAGAAGCTAAAAGAAAATATGCAGGAAGAGGCAAAGTTGAGAGAAATTTAGATACAACGATGGGGAATCTTGATGCTGCTCTTGATAGCATGGCTACAAGCAATTTAATGTCATCCTTGAGCATTGCAGATGTAATTCCTTTTGATTTAGGAAAAGTTGCAGATACCGTAGGAATAGCAGACACTGCTAAAGCAGCTGTGAAAGATGCCACGACCCAGGCCCTTGACGCTACCACGCAGATACCATTTGCGCAAGGACCAAGTATTTTAGATATTGTGGGTGGGCTTAAAGATGCAGGAGCGGGAACCGTTGCAGATAAAATCTCTCCATTTAGTTTAGACTTTTCTAGTATTATGAACAACCTTCCTGGTATGTTGCCTAAAGGAGTAGATAAGGTTGCTAAAGATGCGCTAGGGAAACTTCAGGGTTCAGATTTTTTTGATAGTACTATGGGGCAAATTGCTCTTGGAACAGGAAGGGTGGCGGCCCTACCTTTATTAAATCAGTTGTTAGGGGAGTGGGAAGGCCCACAATTCCAAGCTGATACATTTAGAAATCCATATAGGGGGTATTAATAATGCCAAACGGTTTTGACAATCCTTATCAAGAATATGCAGGAGACCCAACTGTAGTTGATGTAACCTATGCCACTGATTGGGGAGCTGGTATGATTCCTGACATAACTTATTCGACTACCCAGCTTCCAATTAATTTAGGGGGATATGAATATGGAGGTTTTGGTGGAGACATAATGAACGCCCTTCAAAACGTATTTAGTACATCTGGGGTTGATTTGCCACCAGGAGGAATAGGGCAAGGCATATTTGAGAGTCAAATTGAACAACAGCTTATAGACCAAGGCATTTATGTGCCACCATCCACAGGAATGGCGCAGTCACTCGTAGACGTTGGGGTGCTGAACCCTTTTCACATTATTTACCCAGAAGATTATGCTCCAGCTGGAGGTGGGTCTGCTTTAGCTTATACTGATATTTTTGACCCTGAAAGTATTGCAGCAACATTATCAGCACTAGGAGGGCTTTCAGGAGATTCTGCTATTGGAGCTGCAGAAGTTAAGGGGCTTACTCCAGAAATGATTGAAAAAACGACATCGCAATTCTACAAACCTTATGAAGATGTTAAAAGAGAAGACCTTGTTGGAAAAGTTACTGAAAGCAGAGGAAAAGTAGGCACAGGTGGATTTGCAAGTTCAGGACAAAGGCAATCAGGCCTTAGTGATGTTGACAGACTTTATCGAGGAGGCTATAGCGATATTATATCTGAAATTGAAAAATTAAGAGCAAAAGCCTCAGGCGATGTTATGGACACTATTTATGGTTGGCAAGAACAACTTTCTGAAACCATTGCGTAATATTGAGGAGATTTAATGAGAAAAGTTAAAGAGGGGGGCTGGAAAGAGCCCTCTCAATTAGATTCTTTAAGAAGTATTTTAGCAATATTTCAAGACAGAGCCGAAATATCTAAAGCAAATAAGTTAAAAAACGATGCTTATACTACAAAATATTTAACAGCTTTGACTTCAGGCTATAAAGACATACACGACAACAACGTTCTTCAACAAAAATTAGACTCTCTTTCTTCTTACAAGCAAGAAAGAATGAAAAGTATGAGTGCTGACATGATGGAAATTGTAAAGCTCAATGAACAAAATCTTAAAAATCAAATGATAGAAAATAGTGATTATGATATGAAATATAATTCAATGATTGGGAAACATAAAGATGTTCAAGATTGGGTTCAAATGATGTATAACTATAATAAGCAGGGAGTTACCCAAGAAGAAAAAGAAGCAATTCTTGCAGGAAGAAGTGAAAAACAATTTAAATTAGAAGAGGAACAAAATTTCAAAAAAATGATGCAAACATATTCTTATGATATAAGAAATTGGTATGGAAGGCATGGCGATAGAATTGACCAATATATGATGAATGACATGGTAACTTCCCAATCATACATGAAATCAATATTAGATAATTGGAAAGCTGATAATAAAATTGATGAAAACGAATATAATCTTTATTTTAATGGAATAAGTACAGGGAATTACCAAGACTTACAAGCTTTTGAAACCAAAAGACAAAATTTGGCAGATACTTTAGCCAAAGACGATATTGGTGGATTTCGCTTATTAAAAGATGAATTTGATGCTTTGAACAGAGGCTTAGAGTCTGGGTCTCTTAGCAATTCATTATACCAAAAATGGATTAATCCAGATGTAGTTTACGATGTTGATGGGGAAGGTTATACAAAATTGCAAGAAGATGATTACGTTCAATTGCAGGATAGTCAACTACAAATTTATGGTCAATTAAAAAAATTAAATAGCAGTATAACAGGCGCAGCCTATCAAGACTTGATGTATGATGACGAGTCTTTTCAAAAAGTTCCTGATGCTTATGGTTTTGATGGAAGTTGGGATGAATATATAAAATCTTTTAGCAAGCCTGCTATTTCTAGAAGAACTACAAGTCCAGGTGGGACCCCTATGGTTTATCAGCCTGACCACCCACAAGCAAATGAGAGTGGATATATTCCAGAGTCATTATTGGGCAAGGTGACAAGCGTTGCAGATTTATCAGGAGATGAGAAAGCTGAAAAATTATCTGAAAAAGATGTTTTTTATTACCAAGAAGGTTCAGAAAATAGAATGATTAAAATGGGAGAAGGCGATTTCGTAGGTTATGATGAAATTGCTAAAGCAAAAACTTACGGAGGAAGAACTGGATGGAGTGTTCCCTTTAAAGAGGTGCAATATTCTGAACGTGCAAAAAATTTATATAAACAAGCTGATAAAAAAACAAAAAAATTAAAAAAAATAAATAATTTCATAGAATCATTAAAAGGAAAAGATTTATCTATTAAAGAAGAAGCTCTCCTTAAGAAAAAAATAAACGAAAGAAATAGTCTTGAGCCTGAATTGCAAAAATTAAACGATGTCCTTTCTGATTTAGGCTACTATATAGACTCTAAATTTAACCTCAGAAATAAAGAAATTGATTTAACTAATTATGAAAATGCAAAAAAATGGGTAGATGGCGTTAGAAAGGGCTTTATAGTATCAGGAAAAGATATTGTTGACCCTAAAAAACTTAGCGCACGAGAAAAAGAAAATATTAAAAGAGCAGGATACACTTCTCCTCATTATGATATTAGCACTTCTGGAAAAATACTACCAAAATAGTTTACAAAAATATGCAAATACCACAACAAACAGCAAGTTTTCTAAATAAAACTAGACAGACAGGTCCAATAAGGTACAATGCATTCAGTGATGAGCAGCTTTATTCTATATTAAGCAGAAAAAATCAAATACCTGAAAGCGCAGCTTGGAAAGAAAAAGACAAACAAACTAGAAAATCTCAAGGATTAAGTGCAAGGCCTCAACAAGATTTAGGGTTTTTTGCAAGAACAGCAGATTGGTTTGTTAATGAAGATTCTTATGACTGGATGAAAGCTGGTTACAATCGTTCATTGGGGGGAATGACTGAACAATTGATAACTGGAGACCAAAGATATAATGTCGATGAAGAAGACTTCACATTGTTGCAGGACATCGGAGCTAGCCTCATATCTTTCTTTATGCCCCTTGATTTATTAACTCTTGGAGCTGGCTCTCTTGCGGGAAAGGCTGTTGCTGGCACTGCTCTTAAACAAGGGCTTTTTGGAAATGCATTAAAAGAAGCAGCAAAAGCAGGTGCAAAAAAAGGCTTAGCTGGCAAGGCGGCAGACGACTTTACAAAACAAGCTATAGCAAAAATCTTATCAGATTCAAAGCTTAAAAGTGCTTTAATTGGGGCAACTAGACAGGCTCCTGCATTAGCATTGTATGAAGGCGCTGTTGAAGGTGTTCAAGCAAAATTAAATGGAGAGGATGTGTTTCCTGCTATCGCTAAAGGAGTCTTTCATGGTGGTGTTATGGGGGCTCTTACTGGTGGTATTGGTGGGGGTATGGGTGCAAAACAAGCACAAATATTAGCGCAGACAAAAGGAAATCCTCTTGGTAAGGACAAAATCAGGGCCTATGGAATATATGGAATGCCTGGGCAGATTGCTGCTGAGTCATCGGTATTTTCTATAAGCGAACTTGGCCACAAATTAGCAGAAGGAGAAGATTTAGATGCAGATTCAATATTAAGGACATTTGCACGTAATGTTGGTTTATTCTCTGGATTAAAATTAGTTCATAAAGGGTTAGGTAAAGGAGCTCAAACTGGTGGAGAGTATTGGAAAAAAGGAAAGGAATTTTGGAAGGATACTGAAAGAGAGTATGTAGAAAGAAAAAAAGCTGAAAAAGATGCTATGGATGGTCTTGAAAAGACTGTCAATGAAAAAACAAATGGAGAAGGATTGGCTGAAGTTGCTGCTCAAAAAGCTGGGTTTGATGTCGAGGTGGCAGAAACTCAAGGAAGATTAAAGCAATTAAAAAAAGACGCTGACTATATAATGAAGGCATTTGAATCTAATGATTCGAGAAAGGTAGAAGATAATCCTGTTTTAATAAAAAGGCTTAACAAGCAATTAGAGGCAATCAAACAAGAACTTGAAGGTAAAAGCAATAAAACCTCTTCACAAGAACAATTATTAGATGGCGCTATTCAATTAAAAGATAAAATAACCAATGATTTCAATAAATATGAATGGGTTGATGGAAAAGTTAAACCTAAAGAAGCTTCTAAAGAAAATATAATAGCGGGGCTTGACTTGGCTCAGGCAAAAACAGAAATGCCTGATAAAACAATAAGAACAGAAGCAAAGAAATATGGAATAGATATTCCTGCAAAATCTTTAGCAGACCCTGCTAAAAAAGAAAGAATATTAGAAAGAATTTTTATGCAAGCTGAGGCAGAACAGATTAAGTCTGAAAAGATAGCTCAAGCCCCATTGAAAAAAATGAAAAAAGAACTTCTTCCAATAGTTGAAGAAGGCGTAGGAATGATAAGAGAGCCTTTTAAAGGCAGAAAACTAGGTATATCTAAAGAAAAATTAGAAAGATTTTATAGGAATACAGGCGAAACAGCAACCACAAAATGGCCTAAAGGCACTCCTAAAAACCTTATTCAAAAAAGATTAAATGAAATTTCTAAAATTAATGAAGACCCTTTATTACAAACTTCAATTGAACAATCTTTAACACAAATAAAGCCTAAAAAAGGTGATGTTGCGACTGGAACAATAACTCAATATGGGGCAAGGTTAAAGACTTATGTTGAGTATTTAAAAAATAAAAAAATAGATTTTTATGAGGTTGGGGCTGAAGATATTAGATTATATTTTGAATCAAAAGGTAAAAAAATTAAAAATCTTAAACCTGGAGATGTTGCTCCCTTAAGAAATCTTTATAACTGGACATCATCAAAACAAGGCCTTAATGCTCCTGATAATCCAGCAGCCTGGCTTAATTCAGTGTTTAATGCCTATAATAAGCAAGCAAAATTAAGAAAAAAAGAATTACCTTCCCCAGAAAGTTTTGTAAAAAAAATAAGCAAATTTGTTTCTGATTTAGGTAAGGCTAAAAACAACAAGCCTGTTAATGATAGGGCTAAGCTTATGCTTGAGATTGCAAATGAGGTTGGAATAAGAAATCAAGAGCTTTTTACAGTAGACCCTATAAATGTTCCTGGTTCAGGTTTATCTGTTAAGGACTTTGTTCATTTGAAAAAAGGAAAAATATTAAAAGGAATCAATACATCTAAAGACGCTATTAATGTTATTGAGATGAGAGCAGTTACCGACAAACAAGGGCAGCCTAGGATAATTCCAATATCCAATAAACTTGCAAAATCAATAAAAAAGTTTATAGATAAATATAAATTGAAGCCAAACGAAGTTCTCTTAGGTGATAAGTTTAAAGACCAAGTAAGAAAAATAGTTAACGCCAAAATAAAAACAGGTTATGATAAGGCTGTTTTTGATGATTTTAGAGATATGCTTCAGCAGGAAATGTTCTTTGGCACAAAAGCAAATTTAACTGCAACAGAGACAAGACTTATAAATAATATGCTAGGGCATGAAAGAACTACAATACAATCAATATATGGTAAAGATGTTAATCGTGCTACTTTGATACAAGATACACACGCTGCGTTAATGAAAATTTTAAACGCAAGAGAAGGTGTCGTTCCAGCAAAAAAATCTAAGTTTAAACCAAAAAAAGGTCAATTTGTACAATGGGAATCTCAAGGTGCTTTAATGTTTAAAGAGCCAAAAAAAGTTACAGGAACAGCAAAGAAAAATGGGCAGACATTTGTTTTTGTTGAAGGGAGTAAAACAGGAATACCTTTAGAGCAAATTGTAATACCTAAAAGCAGGCCTATAAAAAAATCCCCTGCAACTAAACGTCAACTTGCGGAGTTAAAAGAAAAGCTTGAAGCAACACAAGAGCTTGTAGAGACTCAAAAACAATTTTTTGAAAAAATTCCTGCATATAAAAATATTAAAATATTGACAAATCAAAAGCTTGGAAAAGTTAAAGGTGAAAGAGTTTTAGGGCAAATAACTGGGCACACTGTTAAAATAGCAGAAGGAAAAGTTAGACCTGATACATTACCTCATGAAATATCTCACTATGCTGTTGATGTTTTAAGAAAGTTTGGAACTAAGAAAGATATGGACCTCATTAAAAGAGGTGAAAAAATGTTTAAAAGTGAGGAAAAGCTTGTTCAGGCCATAGGTGAATATGCTCAAGGCAAGCTTAAAAATAAAACATTAATATCTAAAGTAAAGACTTGGATTAAATCTTTTAATGCTCGCCTTAAGGATATGCTTGGAATGGCTACAAAGGCAGATGTTGCTTATTTGCTATCACGTAAAGTTGTTAAGGGAAATATTCCTCTTAATAGAAAAGTTAAAAACTTTGTAAATCAACTTGAAACTCATTATCAAACTGATAGTAAGGTTGTTCAAGCAGAGTATGGCAAAATAGGAAAACCTTTTGAAAAAGAAATATTAGATAAATATTCAACCTATGGCATGAAAAAAGCTGATATGGATGCATTAAGAGAGAGCTATAACATTCCAAAAGAGGGCACTCAAAAAGGTTGGATTAAAGAAGGCAAAGTTTCTTTAGGTCAAGTCAAGCAATGGGCTGACGAACTTCGAGAAATTAAGTTAAGCAAAAAGAAAATAAACAATAAGCTTGAAGATTTAAATAAAGAATATGGAATCAATAGAATTACTTCAGAAGGAATTGCCAAGTCATTAGGCTCTTTAGATGGAAGCTTAAGCTCATTAACTTCAAAAAGTAAAAAAATATATCAGGAGGTTGTAAAAGAAGGAGCAACAAAAACTGAACGCTTTACAGCTATAGATGCTATTGCAGGAATGGAGGGAAATGTTACTTGGCAACAAAAACTTATTAATGGTTTCCTCCCAGTGTATGAGGTTTTAAAAAAGTTTAATTTAGGCAAAGTAGCTCATTCTGGAGGTGCATGGGAAAGAGATTTTAATCGCATTAGAGGAAGAGGAAAAACTGCAATAGATACAATGAGTGAGGTTTTAAGGCCTAGATATGGGAAAAAAGAGCTGGGCTATTGGGATTTGTTTGATAGAGAAAGAGCATTACACAGGATTAAACAATCTGGATATAAACTTGATAGTAAAAATAAAAAATTTATTATTGATGAAAATTATAAAAAGCCTGAATGGTGGGTAGACAGTAAGCATTCTTTGTCTAAAGATAAAATTCAATTTATTGAAAACATATTATTTGACAAAACATCTCCTGAATATCAAGCACAAAGAATTTGGGATAATTATAGTAAGCAAATGTGGAAGTTAAGGGAGACTGCTGCTAAGAAAAATTTAAACCCTGCAGAGTTTGAAAAGTTTTTAGAAGAGCACATTGAAAAGCATGTAACTGGTTATTTTTCAAGAGTTGCTACTAAAGACTTAATGAAACATGGAGTTGAATCTGGAGCTATTGAAAAAGCTATAAAAGAAAAAGTTACAGCGAAGGCCTCTAAGTTTGCAAGAAAGCAGGCATCTAAAAAACATAAAAAGGGAACAGAGCAATATGATGCTTTGTATGAAAAATTAAAAGAAAAATACGAAATAGAGCTTGAGCCTGAAATATATAAATCTTATTACTATCAATCGATTAAAGATAATAAGGTTGCTCGTAATACGTTTTTAATGGAACGAGGCCCCTTATTAGATGAATTTATTCAAATTACTGACGCAAGTGGAAAAACTAAAGTAATTAGAACTTATGAACATACTAAAAGAAAAAGTGCTGAAAAATATGTTGAGGGTATGTCAAAAAATATTTCAACAGTAAGGCATTTTCCTGAATTTACAGACCTTGGTGGCACATTTGGCTCTGGCAGTACAATAGAAGCTATTGCAAGGCTTGGAATAAAAGATACGTATGCTTCTTCATACGCCTTAAAAGGTATTCGAAGATTAATAGGAGCTGAAAAAGCTGATGTAGTTGGCAAAGGGGTGTCTGATTTATTTGCAGGCGTTGCACATACTTCAGCAGCAATTGGTTTATCTTCTCCAACTTCAGGTATTAAAAACTTTTTAATTGGAATGCCTCGTAATGTTGCTACTTATGGGCCTATTAACACGATGAGAGGAATGGCTAAGGTGCTTACTCCTAGAGCTTGGAAAGAAGCAAAAGAAAAAGGAATATTGAATTATGCCCCTGATACTTTAGAGCTTGGAAAAACTCCAGGAAGCATAATGGAGAAATTATTTAAGTTTAATTTAATGACCTCAACAGAAAATATTAATAGAATTGTGGCAGTGGAGGCTGGTAAACTAGCATTTAGAACTAAGCTAGACGTATTAAGAAATAAGCCTGGTCTTTTTTCAAATTTTAGAAAACGAGATGTTAGGCGAATGCTAAAAGACGTTTGGCAAGTACCTAAAAAAGATAGATTATTTCTTGAAACTGCAGACTTAACTCTACCTGAAAATCGAGTAAGATATGAAAATATTATTAAGCACGTTGAGCAAATGTCTCACTTTTCAACACAAGGGGGAACATCTGCGTGGAGGTTGCCTTTATGGGCATCTTCATCTATAGCTAAGCCTTTTACATTATTC
>CEUI01005594.1_pt1 | contig 12492 bp, 14 predicted proteins | sample 531411 | NCBI WGS metagenome assembly CEUI01 (sample SAMEA2622841, study PRJEB7988) | marine metagenome | isolation source: saline water (ENVO:00002010), including
ACCACTGCTTAATGCAGCTTTACGGCCATGGTGCGAGTCTTCAATAATGACTGTTTCGTCAGGATCTACACCCGCTTTCAGCATACAGCGCAAGTACATCTCAGTGCTTGGCTTTGGCTTGCTTACATCTTGATTAGAATACAAAAAATCAATGTGTTCAAAAAATCCTCTTCTGATTAGTTGTAGTTTAGCCGTTTCTCTAATAGAGTTGGTCGCACATGCAACCACATAGCCTTCTTTTTTTAGTCTACGCAAAATTTGAGACATGCGTGGGTCAGGCGTGAACGCATCTATAATCTCTACAGTTTTCTTTTGTTTAAGGCGCCACACAGCATCGTGAAGGTCTTTAGGAAGTCCTTTCGCCTTAGTTAGCATGTTAAGTTTTTTAGTTGTAGAAAGTCCATCATAGGTCGAAAGATGCTCACCTCTGTGGATAACGTATTTTGGATCAACATCTGCCAGAGCTTCATTGAGAGCTTCATAATGTAGTTCTCTTGCGTCTACCAAAACGCCATCTAAATCAAAAATTACCAACTTAATCATTTTCTAAATCTCTCGTTTTCTTTAAACGGATGTACATCAATGTCACACTCTTTACCGCCATCAAGCCATAAATCGCCTTTTCTCCAGCCAATGTAGTTTTTATCTTTTAAGTCCATGTCTCGTTCAAAGTAGTAATACTGCACAAAATTAGGAACCTTTGGTGGGCTTGGAGGATTTTCAATAAAGTCAGATGACCAGCGTGTCAACCATCCATAATACTGTGGTTGTGTTTTCCAAGTATCTTTCCACTTCCAATAAAAAATTTGTGATGTATGAAACCATCCTTCTTTAGAAATTTCGTTAGACTTAATTTCACGCCAACTTGGCTCGCCACCCTGATACTCGGACGTATCAAGAGGCAAAGCATCATGCGCATTAAGTAGTCTACCATGAACTCTATCATTAATCAATGATTTATCTTTGTTATAAATCAAAGCACGAATGTAATAATCTGCTTCTTTGTTTGCGGGTGTCAAAAATCTTTCGTCCCACATTCCAATTTTTTTAACAGCTTCTGGAAGATAACTGACGATATTGTCTCCCAGTTGCCCAGTTACAAATGTGTACTTCTGGTGCATCTTAAGAAGGTTCGTGGCCCAGTTAGGATCGAGAACAATGTCGTTTTGCATTGTTACAACAATCTTTGCATCTGGGTTATTGAGATTTTTAAAGCCATGTAAGATTGCCTCGTTCCAGTTGCGAGCAAGGTTTCCAGTATCCCAATCAGGACGAGTGTTATTATGTAACACGGTTACTTTGTCTTTAAATTCGTCACTAAGTTCAAACTCAGAATGATTATTAATTATTGTAACTTCTGTATCAGGTATGGAGCTAAAATCGGTTTTGTTAAACAACGTGTCGAGCGTTTTATTTAAAATCTCTACACGGCGATAAGTAACAATAAATACTTTCATGTTCTTCATTGATTCATTCTCCTATAAAGGTATTCAGCTAACATAAACTCGTATTCGGTGTCTACATCAACAGCTTCTATTTCATCTAACATGTAAGGGTAGAACTTGTCTCCCAGAATGTTTTTATTTTTTATCATCAACGTTCTTGGTAAAATGTTTGCCGCAAAGTTTAACGCATAGATGTCAGGCAAATCTTGTGAACGTGGATGATTTTTAGGATCATAATTAATAGCTTTGTCGTCAAGCCACAAATACTCCTTAATAATGTTAGTAGTAACAACCGAGTCATAATCTGTGTGGGTTTTGTAAATGTCAATGCACCGTTGAACAGACTCATCTTTTACCAAAGGGCTTGTGACTGGCGTCCATAAAATGTCTTTGCAGTCCAAGCTAGATGCCAAATGAACATAAACGTCGCCCATGGGCACAGTATCACTTGCATAAAACGGATCTCGCTTCATAGGATAGGCGCCTAGATCCTCAGCTATGTTCAACATTTCATCATCTTCAGAAGTTACCACTACACGTGACACATCTTTTAGACGCAGTGCTTGTTCTACTTTTAAATCTAACATAGTAGATCCGCAAAAAGGGCGAATGTTTTTCTTAGGTACTCTTTTTGATCCTCCTCTTACGGCAATCAATACATTTATATCGATTTCTCTTGGCATTAGAACTGACCTCCATTAACATCAATTGTGGCGCCAGAAATATAAGAAGCTGCACTAGAGCACAAAAATAAAATTGGCATTGCTTGTTCGGTCACTGTGGCTATTCTACGTACCGGAATCTTACTCTCTAAAGCCTTCAGCTGAGTATCTGTCATAGATTCAGCTAACATGTCTGTCATCGTTTGACTAGGGCACACGCAATTAACCAGAATGTTATCTTTGGAGACCTCTTGAGCTAGTTGCTTAGTAAGGCCCACAATTCCATATTTGCTTGCTGTGTAATGTACTCCGCTTACAATGCTTTTATGACGGCCAGCAATAGATGATACATTGACAATTCGTCCTTGTTTTCGCAACCTCATAATAGAAACAGCGTGTTGGCAAATCAAAAAGAATGATTTTAGATTAGTGGCCATTACTCTGTCCCACTCTTTACTGTCAATATTTTCAATAGGCTCACAAAGGTTAGTACCGGCCATATTTATTACAAAATCAACATTATAAATATTAGAAAAAAGGCTATTAATATCAGATTCAGAACTGATATCACACTTAATGTGAGCAACTCCATACATTCTAGGATCACTACGAGAGGCGCAGAGGACTTCAGCGCCAGTAAACACAAACTGACGGCATACTTCTTTTCCAATACCTTTGCTTCCGCCGACTACTAAAACAACTTTGTCAGAAAAATCAAACTCAACATCACTCATCTTCATACACATGCTCTACATCGGGTCGGGTAACCGCATAGCGAACTCCTGGGGAATCTCCTACGCAAGTAATCTTGTGCCAGACGCCGCGCGGAACAACAATAATATCATGCTTTTTTACTCTTTGGGCTCCAAGGCCCTCAATCCACCATTCCCATTCGCCATCTAAAATAACCCAATTTTCGTCGGCGTCTGGGTGAAAGTGCTTTCTATTTCCTTCGCCAGGGTGCTGCTGAATAACAACACCTCCGAATAGGTCATTATAGGCTATCCTTACAGCCCACGAACCCATCCCAAGATCATCTCTAAGTTCTTGCAAATTTACAGTCGTACAATTTTCATATTTATCTAGTTCCGAAATTGGTACGCCATCTTCTTCAAGAACTCTGATTAGATTGCTATCTGATTTTGTTTTTATTCCCATTAACTTGTCTCGTGTTTAAATTTTGGTAGCTTTTTAAATTTTTCAAGCCTTTCCGACATTATATCAGAATTTATTTTTTCTTCTAAATATTTGTCAATATTAATATTAGACCTGTTTTTCAAAAGCACATTTTTAAAGTGCAATATTTGTCCAAGCTGGTCGTGCAATGTTTTGTCTGGTCCGTATGGAGTACCTTCTTTACCAAATTTTTGCACATAAACAGGATTGTATTTTTCTTCCGCTGTTTGAGGAGTTCCTACATTGTAAAAATCAATACCGGTTATGTATAACTCTTTTAAAGGGTATCTGCTCAGCATATTTAGCGCACCGTACCCAGAATTGAAATTAGCCGAATTTACTGTGTATTGCCGAACATCAAATTTTTCTACATGTGACTTAGGGTATATCTCCCAATAGAGGCCCCACCGATCCCATTCTCCATTTTCTGTTTTCAAGTGAGACAGTGGGATATTAAATTTTTTAAGTTGTGTGTTGTATTCATTAATAATATCTAGCCAAACCCCATTTGGGCCAGGGCGAGCATTAGTATCATTACTGATAATATACTTAGGAAGATCTGCAGGGTCACACTCTGATAAATACTTAGCTAGCGCAGGGCCATAGTTTGCATTTAGGCAACTTTGAATAATATCTGTTTTCTTTCCATAGTCTGCTTCATCGAAAATTGCTCCCTGAATTCTAACAACAATATCGTAATCATCTATAATGCTTCCATTGTTTTTACCCATTAAGTACGGAGAAGGTCCAACATACGCCACTCTTTTGCCCGATAATAAGTCCGCAAGATCTTGATCCCACTTTCCATTATCAATAAATAAAGATGTGTTATTATCTAACGTTTGATACAATGAATGGCACTCATTAACAGTGAGCTTTCTACCATTAGATATGCCATTGTTGATCTCGTTTACAATTCCTGGCCATGGATTAATGCGCTTATTAATATCTGAGTAGCTCAACGAGCGCAGTTTTTTAATAGCTACTTGAATGTTGTCCTTATTGGGCTCTGACATTTGAATATTGACTGGCTTGTCAATATTTAAAAATCTTTCATGTGATAAATCAAAAAAATTAGAAATGCGCTCCTTATCCAAATACATAACATCTTGATTTTCACATGTTGGCTCAATATACTTTGACAAAAATACCGCCTGAAAGGCTTTTTTTATAAGCAACGAGTCATTTAGCTCTTGCTGTATGTTTCCAGCGCCAGCATAAAACTCAAGTAATTTTGTTTTTTTGAAAGAAGGATACATCCATTGCCACATCTGATCCATACAATACTTGTTGTAGGCCCCATCTTGATTGTGCGGAGCATCAACATCAGTGTTTCCATTATGATAAATCATTCGATGGCTGCACACTACATTTGATAAAAATGGAGTCTCTAATATATTAAACAGATGACATGATTCAACGCCGCCGCCAAACAAAGTGACCATTGGAAAAAACCAATCTATTAAACTATGGTGGACTATTTTTAAACCACAATGAGTAAAGGGAATGATTGATGCATTTCTAGAATCTCTAAATTGTTTATTATTTGCAAATGGAGTAATCATGCCGCGACCAGGATAATAGGTCAAAACTGCGGGGTTATACTTTTCTAGATCGTAAAGTATTTGCTCAGGAGCGGTTAGTTTAGCTGGCATTTCTCCTGCTTGATATGGCTCAAGCTCATAGTCATAATCAATAAAAGCATAATAATCATACTCTTTAGGGACCTTTGCAGCTAAAATATTTCTTGTATCTGTCCAAGTAGTATTAGGGCAATATTCCAAAGCTTTATTGTGTGGGGCGTCATGCGTTACAAAATAAAAATCACTATTTTTTTTATTTGAAAACATCTCAACGTGTTTAGGGTTGGGATGCTCAGGAGTAACTTGAAGTACACAAAATCTTTTTTTACTCATTTTAAACTCTCCAAATAATAACTATTAATTTTCATAATATCTTTTTTTTCGTTTCTATAAATTTGATAATTGGATGAATAAGAATCGCTTTTTTCAACAACAACTCCAGTGCCAGCTTCCATAACTACAATATCATCTCCACACATCACATACCACTTTACTAAATCGCCATTTTTAAACTGTTTTATAGTTCGTTCATCCATCTTTCAATCATTTCCTCAATCATACTTTCAAATGTATATTCAGGGCGCCATCCTAACACTTCGTGAGCTTTTGATGGATCGCCCTTAAGATACTTTAATTCTTCAGGGCGCATATATTTAGGATTTTGTATCACATAATCACGATAGTTCATATCTAGTTTATTAAAAACAACCTCACACAAATCAGCGACTGAGTGTGTTTCGCCTGTAGCCACAATGAACTCTTCTGGAGTTTCATGATTGACGATCATGTGCATTGCGCGAACGTAATCCTTGGAATGGCCCCAATCTCGATATGAATCCATATTACCAAGTTCTAACTTATCTGTCAACCCTTTTTTAATTTGAACGGCTGTCTTGACTACCTTGTTAGTTACAAAGTTAGATCCTCGCCTGGGAGATTCGTGATTAAATAAAATTCCATTGCATGCATGAAGCTTGTAAGCATGTCGATAGTGGCGTACCAAATTGTATCCCATAACTTTAGCGCAGCCATAAGGGCTAACTGGGTTCATAGGAGTGGTCAGCCGCTGAACGCCGTCTTCGTCCACTGAGTTTCCAAACATTTCTGAGGAGCTTGCTTGATAGAACTTGGCATCAGGACACAAAGTTCGATACACTTCTAGCATGTTTAACACACCCAAGGCGTTTGTTTGAATAGTAAACGACGGCATGTCGAAACTTACTCGAACATGACTCATCGCGCCAAGGTTATAAATTTCGTCAGGCATAACAGAGCTAACAATTCTTACAAGCGAAGGATAATCTAGAAGATCCCCATAGTGCGTATGGAGGTGTTCTTCACTACCGAGCCTGTGGAGTCTAAAGTTTTGGTTTTCTGCGACAGAATGTCTTCGCACCATACCGTGAACTTCATATCCCTTTTCTAATAAAAGCTCGCTCAAATAGCTTCCATCTTGACCGGCAATACCGGTAATCAACGCCTTTTTCATTTAAAAACTCCCATTTTTCTTAAGTCTGGCCAATCTGTAACTTTCCATCGTACTGGCGGTGTGTGAATTGCTTCGTCTAATTTTGAAAGACCCAGTTTTGCTGTTTCAGGCGTCATGTAATAATGATAACCTATGCTAGTAATATTTTGCTCTCTCCACGGTACATTTGGCACGCGGCCGTCGTATGACATCTTTTTCAGCTCGACAGCTGCTTCTTTGCTATCGGTTAAAATCATACCACCGCGACCCAAATTTAAATGCTTTCTAAATTGAAAACTTAAACACATAAATGTACCGGGGATATATCCATCTTTTTGCCAATAAACTGCAGCGTCTACTATATTAGTGTTGCCTAAGTGATAGTAATCTTGCCAGTCTTCATCTCTCCAATGAAAATCAAGGTTAAGCTTCTTTGCAAGAAAAGGCACAGAAATATATGTTCGACATGGTGTCGAAAAACTTTTTGTATTATTATACCTCAAACACAACTCAATAGCGTGCGTACAACAGTCGACCGCAATAGCATACGGAGCATTATAAAACTCTGCGATTTTTACTTCAAACTCTGTAACTGATTCAAAACTCATTTATTGCACTCTACATTTAAACTTACAAGCGTTCCGTTTTCTTTGTCCATGTGGGGTAAATACGCTTGCGAATGATCATCGAAATCACAATGCTCTGTATCTCTCCAATCATATAACCTACAATCTTTAAAGTGGCAAGTAGATAATAGATTTTTTAATGTTTTAAAATCATAAACATGCTTATGGTAAATCGTTGCGTCTCCCATGGGCATTCTACCATACAAAGGTCCAATAAAATTTTCAAGAGGATAATCACCAGACAAATAAAGCTTAGCAATCGCTTCAAAGTTTGGAACTGCTATACGTAATATCCCATCTTTTTTAAGAACTCGATACCACTCTATTAAAAGCGGCACCACTGAATATTTATCAAAATATTCTATTACATGCGAAGCATATATCAAATCTATCGTTTCATTTTCAAACTGAGATAAGTCTAAAATTGAACTGTAATCTACGTGTTCGTAATTTCCCGAGTCTATGTGAATCCAATCGGGGCCAAAATTGCGCCAACCGCACCCCATATTAATTTTATTCATCCACAAAAACCTTATCTAGTGCTTGTCCATAATACGGACCGGTTTTATATTCTAATACTAAAGTATTTTCTTCCATGATTTCATAGTTATGACCGCCATAAAGAGTGATCGACAGATCCCCCTCATTCAATATACGCTCAGCAATAATAATATCATCTTCATCGTAAAAAATAGCTTTTACTTTGCCTTTTAAAACCGCCCATGATTCCTGAGCGATACTCTGGTCGGGAACCTCTTTAAACACATGCTTGTGGGGTCGAAACGTTTTTCCTTTCTGATACTTTAATACAGCTAACTGTAAAAATTGTTCATCATCTACCAAGTCATGACGGGGGGCATCTAAATATTTTGTCTGACACACAATGTGTAGCACTCGACCTGGAGTAACGTTAGAGTAAATTTTTTCAATCATTTAAAGCTTCCTTAAGTGTCATTCTTTTGAAGCAACGAAGTGTGGTAATCGGGCTGCAATTTATTATTTCAATATCTGCATGAGCGGCTCGATAAGCAAAGGTATTCCATGTAGGTAAGTGAAAGTCTGCTCCTCTTGGAATATTATATTTGTCGCCGGCTTGTTGGTAATCGTCGAACCAGTAGTTGGGATTCTTGTCTGGTGTCTTATCGATAATCAACCCAGGGCCATCTTTTTTGCTGCCATCGATAAATTCAACATAGTTACAATCAACTCCTAAAAGAATGATTTTTTTATATCCCATGCAAACAGCAGCTGAGCAAGCATTAGCTCCCGAATTACCATTGTCGTGAAAATCCGCATAATCATTCTCATTACTGTTCCATTTATTAGTAGTGCCATATGGCTTCATATTTACGTACTGTATTCCTTCTGCCTCACTAATAGGAACAATATAAAAGCATTTTTTAATAGGGCTGTTTTCGATTAGATTGATGAAATTTTCTTTGTGACATTCGGTCACTCTATAATCAAAACAACCATGATACGTTGGATACCAATTCATTCTTTCGTAAGCACGATATGCCGAATTCAAACCAAAAGTATCGTACTCTTTTAATCTATCAAAGTCAACATCTTTTAGAGACGGACCATTTCCCATTAATATTAATGTTTTTTTATTCATAATGTTTCCAAAACTTATCTACTCTATTAAAAAGATAATCATAACAAGATTGTTGAGATGAAAACCATTCTTCGTCTTTATGTTGCACGAAATCATTTATTTTTAAATCGCAGCCAAGCAGCTTCGCTTCGATCACAATACGTGGGCAAGTATCATTGCCAAGAGGTCTAAAAATCAAACCTTTAGCAGTAGACATTTTAATTAACAATTCGTGATAAGATAAATTTTCAACAAGTTCATAATCTAGGTTGTTTTCTTTAGCGTATTCAATACACGATTGAGTTCCTTTGATCCATGAGCTTGATTTTAAAATAATATAAGGATTTTCTTTTTCGTTATCTTTTATAGAACTCATAAATCTTAAATCGCCAGGATAAAATATAGAACTTAAAACTTCTAGATTATTATTTTTCAAATGCGGCATGTATTTAATAAAAATATTTTTTTGACCTTCGCTCATAAACCAAATTTTTTGAGCATATCCATAAAAAGCCATATTAAGCTTACCTTCAAAATCGTTTAAGCAGTCACATTCACTTTTTGTAATCGCTTTATGTTTTTCAACAGATCTAAAGCTGCAAAATTTATAATCATATTCAATAATAGAATAAACTGATTCTTTGCACATCTTAATCTTAACATCACTATTAAGAGCTGAAAAATTACACACTATCCAATGTACATCTTTTCCTTTTTCTATTTGTTGTACCGTAACCGCATGGCTAGGAATCTTACCTATTGCAATATTGCTGTCTATATGGGCGCCGCGCATAATAGCATCTGTAGTCAGCTCTGCGCCTCCACGATACGTGTCAGCAAACATGTCAGAGATAAAAACAAAATGTTTCATAGTAAATCACTTAGCAGGTCTTCAACGTCTTTTTGAGCTTTTTCTATTTTTTCCATTGGATATACATTATTAACAAACTTTTCGTACATATTTTGTTCAGAAAATCTTTCCTTAAGATTTTCGGCGTATTCTATAGCTTTAGAGGCATACCCAGCATTATTAATAATATCATTATAGCACTCTCTCATCTTTTCTTTAGATGATTGTTCGCGTGCGTAAGCCCACATAGATTCCTTGATAATGACCCCTTCCCAGATAACTTGTTCTTGAACGGGTCCGATATCGAATCCAACGTTGTAAAAATTTTCTTTTCTATCTTCATCACATAAAAAATCCATCTGACCGGACCAGCCAACTGATACAACCGGCAACCCACTATATGCTGCTTCAAAAATAGGCAAACCAAACCCTTCACCGTGCGGAAGTGCTAAAAATGCCGAAACTTTAGGGTGCTGATAGAGAGAGTGAATCTCTTCATCAGTCATATCTCCATGAATTAAATAAACTTTTGCTTTAGTATCAGGAACCGATTGGCAAAGTTGATGTAGCTCATGTTGAACGATTTCTCGATCCATTAGACAATTTTTTGCCTTATTCGTTTTAACTACAAGTCCTATATTATCATTTGAAAATTCTTCAAGAAACCATTTGATTGTGTTAAATAAATTTTTACGAGGGCCAAGTTGCGCGATCGACAAAAAATTAATTTCAGTAGGAATCTCAAGAGGAAGCTCGGTGAGTTTTTCAAATACTTTTACAGGATAATTGACATACTCAATATCAGTTTGTAGCGAGAGCGTTAGCTTTTCATTAGTTTGAGGGTGTACGCCACCAAATGTGCTAGACATAAAAGTATCTTTTGAGTGCTTTGAAACAACAATTATTTTGTCCATTTCATTTGACTTTTGAATCCATTGTGGCGCTACTTTTGTTGTTTCAATACCGGCGGTATATCCTACATTGTACTCTGCTAGATTTTCGAACTCATTTGGTATTGTAACTTGTAAAGAGATATCGAATTTCCCACCTTGATGAATATATCCGATTGTTCTTTCAATCTGTTGATCAATCCATTGTCTTTCCTCAGTTGACTCATTAAGCCAAGAAGTTTGTCCCCATTGGATTGGTTGAATAAAAATATCAAAAATATCTTGCCTTGTGCGCAGAGATCTTAATGCAAAACGAGCTTGTTCTCCATAGCCAGATCGTGTAAGTAAAGGTCCTTTTAGTAAAATTTTCTTTTTCATGCTACTTCCATTAAATGCCATCTTTTGTAGTTGTTTCTTGTGCCCCAAGAGCCGTGTTTTTCTATGATTGAATCAATCAAATCAACCCATCCTTTTTCATACTTGTCGAAGCTGTAGTTTTCTTTTACATGGGCTATGCCTTGCTGGGACATCTTCTTATATCGAGAATCGCTAATGTTAATCGCTTTTGTAAGAACATCAATAAAATCTTTTTTGCTGATTCTATCTTCATAAATATATGGAACGGACAATGAGCCAATTACTGATTTTGAACATGGCTGGATTCCCCACCCGAACCATTCTTTACCATTCGTGACTTGTTCTTGAAGGCCTCCTGTCATATTAACAATAATAGGGGTTCCGCAAGACAATGACTCAAGCGTAGCTAATCCAAACCCCTCAGCGTCAGAGATGTTAATCGTAAAATCTGCAGCATTGTACATTGTTGCTAACGCAGGAGGATCAACTTTGTTGGTTGACAAAAATACTTGGCCTCGACTAACTCCAAGATGATCAATAATATAAGGCAAGTCTTGGCCATGCGGATCTCTTGCATCAGTATGCATCATTAGACATGCTTTATCGTGGCCGACCTTATCTAAAAATTCTTTAAACCACCAAATTAATGTTCCACTTTGTTTTCTTCTAGCGTTTCTATTGTTCCAGAAAAAAAGCTTCTTATTGGGATTCTTAAACTCTGATCTTTCTTCCTTGATCATTTTTAGCATTTGATTTACAGAATCTAATTCATTATTCTTATATTTCTTAAATATTTCGTTATTAACAGCATGAGGGTGGTAAACAGAAGAAACATTAGGAGCTACTTTTTTAACAATCTCATGAGTGACTTTTGATATACACACAACCTCATCCGTAGAACGATAAAACTTGCCATTATAATCTGGGGCCGGGAAGTTATCCCAAACATGATAATATACCATAGGAACATTTGCTCTAACTTCGTTTTCTATTTCCCAAAGCCAGCCGTAGAACCTAGGATCAGTCATAAACCATAGAACATCTGGTTTTTCTTTTTGCATGACGGAGCGAACCATTTCATGATTACCGTATCCGTCAATAGGAAAAATTAACCAATCTTTACCGTATGGGTCAACTGTCTGCGGTTGATAATCATGATGCTTAATAGCACCACCTAAGCATACAAACCTATATCTTCCAGTTTTTAACAAAGCTTCAATAAAATACTTTGTCTGTGTGCCAACGCCTGATGGCGATAATGGATGGTCCGATAAGACCAAAATTGTTTTCTTTTTCATTTATTCCTCATGGACATTCTTTTGTGTGCCTAAATGTACATCGCTCACACGAAAGCCTATTTTTAATGTACCGCTTATTTTTGATATTGTATAATGCTTTATGCAATAATTTAAGAGCGTTTTCAGTTTTTCTCGGACCGCTCGTCACTCTAAATAGTTCAACTCTGTTTTTCTTTGCTGTTCTCTTCAGCAAAGCAAAATGCGTCTCTACATTTTTAGGATCAATCTCCATTTTTTGTGCGAAGAAATGCTTATAAAGCGTAAGCTGATAAGTTGTCATCTTCTCGCTACGCCGGCGAGAGTCCCAACCCCAAGAACAAGTTTTCCAATCAAAAATGTGAACTTTGCCGTCTGGTGTTGATACAATCGCGTCAATAAATCCTTTGAACTTATAATCATCTTGACCATCAATGGGCTCATAAAGCGGAAGTTCTACTGCTTCGACGCTGTATTCTCCGAAGTAGTCTGCGACGGCCTCTTCGATCTCTGGAAGTAAAGCTTTCCCTTGTCCCACCATTTGATCAACCAATCCGCTATCCA
>CEUI01064465.1_pt1 | contig 12479 bp, 22 predicted proteins | sample 531411 | NCBI WGS metagenome assembly CEUI01 (sample SAMEA2622841, study PRJEB7988) | marine metagenome | isolation source: saline water (ENVO:00002010), including
TCCGAAAGGGATATTTGACTTCCCCCCATATGTGACGAGATCCATCACATTATTTAGTAAAGTTGGTCACAAAATAGCACCACTATATATGGTATGGATTTAAGTTTACATAATATCTATTATAAGAAATTAAGACATAATGACACTACATATTGTGGTATGTAAATTGGATCAGATCACATTAAAACATCAGATCCAAGTTCATTTAGTTAGGTGTGTTTGTGTGTGAGATATCCCACTTAAACACTCTAAACAAACAACATTAACACACTTCTAGATATATATTAGTAGTTATCCTTTCATATTATACGATAGGATTGATTTATATTATGTTATGGTATGTTATGTTAGGTTATATATATTATCTTGTTTAATGATATATATTATTAGTTTGTATAGTATTGTTAGAATAGGGTACTAAGTAAGATATTAAGGGAAATAAAAAAGGGAACCTATTAAGTTCCCTTTCTTATATTGTTTATATGTTGATTTATTTCATTCTAAGGAATTCAGAGATTAAGTACATACCAAGTAATTTACCTCCGATAATTAAACCTAAAACAATTATAACAATTATTATATCCATTCTTTTATCCTTTCTATTTAGTGAAATTTATAAGTAATGTTTTTTATGTTAGAATCCCAACACAACCTACAATCACCACATTCATTATTATTTAGATATGCATTGCATGTTTGGTTTATGCTGCCATTGTTATCCAGGTTACCAGTCTTAACTACAGAAGATGTGTTTTTATAACCTTTTATAACACTATCTAACATTGGTGCCGATACTCTAACAACTAAGTTATTTGGAAATTTACCTACTTCTTTTTTATATCTTGTTATTAGTTTATATTCTTTCGTGGGCAACCAATGTTTGACGTGTGGTGTTTGTTTACATATTTCAACGATTGCAAGTAACATTCTATAACTTTGCAAATCACCACTATCAAACCAACGAAAGTAGTTTTTATCGTTTGTTTTGGTTTGTGTGTGGTAATTATTAAAGTAATGTATAAAAGATTCAATCCATAGTTTAGTATTATTAAACTTATTCATTTTTTTAAAGTGATTCGTTGTAAACTTTACTTTATTCATTAAGTAACGATTTTTAGTTGCATAACAATCGGCACAAACTGAGTCTTTTATTTTTATTAGTTTACCTCCTACTTTACAAAAGAATGCACTAAGATTAAACGATCTACAAGGCATCTTTGTCGTTTTAGATATACCACCGATATTATTAATTGTTTGTTCTCTATTCATGTTAGTTCCCTTTCTTAGTTATTTTATATAAAATTTTATGTTTTTATTACTTTCTATAAATCCTAAAACATCTTCTATATTTTCTGTAAAGTCATATAATTGATTATCATCCTCTAAAATAGTATCATTATCACAACACAAGAAAATACTAAAAGTGTTAAATTGTTCATTAGAAGGGTTATTTATTTTAGAATTCGGAATGAATATGTGTAAATATGTTTTATCATTAAGATAATACCCAACACTATTACAAGTGTCATTTCCATAAGATATATTTTCATATCCATAACTTAAAAAAATATCTATTATTTTCTCATTATATTCTATTACATCATCATCTAAGAAATGTGTAAACATTATTAGTTCCCCTTTTTATTAGTTGTTATTATCCAAATTAGTAAACGTATAAAAATAATTTTACTCATTATTAACATAAATATATTATAAGTGATCATTGAATTTAGTTCCCTTTTTTGGTTTAGTTCCCTTTCTAAACATAATCTATAATCATAATGATCATATATACAAGATATTTATTTTTTGTTATGATCTGTTATTATGTCAGATTATCAAAATACATTATAAATCTATATCTTGTATAGGCCTATAAATTATTAGATCACAAAATTATTGATTAAATATTGATTGAAATCTCTTCGAATTATCCTCGAAATAGGCAAAAAATCCGTCATGAATAGGCCATTCTAATATTTTTCACCCATGGTCCTGGGCATTCTAATATTTTTGACCTGTGGTTTTGAACTTTTTTTTAAAAAAAAATGTTACTTATGCTTCGTTTCTTTTAAATAATTTGCCAGTAACATTGCATCTGCTGTTGCTAATGTTATGTTTAGGTTGGGGAATCTTTGTTGAGCCATATGTTTTAACTGGTTCTTTCGTTCCTTCTTATCTCGGTTTAATGTTCCATAATGCTTCATCCACTTCTGTGGTGATACCTGTATGTATGGAACTTCTAATGCAGTCAGTATACCTAACCATTGTCCGTATCCTTGACCGAATGTAAATACAGATCGGACTCCTTGTTTAGGCATACTATGTACTAACTCTATGACTGCAAACTTTTGTATATCTGGTGCAAGTTCTAGACATACTTTAATTTCTTCTGCCATATCCGTGATGGTTGCAGGGCATTTACGACAATACTGAATATCATTGTAAATAATCCCTACACCACCATTCTTGCCAGGATCAATCCCTATGTAGATTCTGTTGTCCATCTCCCACTTCTTCTTCCTTTGTTCTAGGTTTAAGTTTTCTAATCGCTTGTCCAAGGATCTGTTTAATCTCTGTTGGTTCCGCTGCATCCTTCTTTGCTTCTTCCATGTAACGACTATATAGTTTAGATTGCTCAGCCAAGTTCTTATTGCGTTGAGTAATTTCTGCATCTAATGTTCCATTTTGTTGAAATCGTTGTGAAGGTGACTTATTCATGTTGTAATTAGAATTGGCCCACCTAGCCAACCTCTTTGCCAACGACCACGTTGACTCCATCTCGTATCGAAGTTTGGTAAGTGACTTATTAGGTTCAGTCCAATAATCAATAAATTCATTTAACATATCTTCATCATATTTATTTTTAAATTCGAAAACCTCGTTTTTGAATTTCCCGTTTTTAATAATTATTTTCTTTTCTTTATTATCTTTTACTTTACTATCCTTTACTTTACTTTCCTTTACTTGCTTTACAGATGCTTTTTCACTTTCTGTTTCTTGTAAAAGCATATGCTTTTCTTTTGCTTTTGGTCGACCACCACGTTTACCATATTCTTTTCTTTTTGCTCTTATGTTATCTAACTTACACATTCTCCTGGAAAGTGAACTGGAATAAAAGTAAGGTTCTTTTTGAGTGTCATCTTCACGCCATTGAAAAAGGTTATAGTTATGTATTATATCTTCCAATTGTTGTGGTTCGATTCTAAGATCATAAGCAATACCATTAACATCAGACTCAAATAATATATAGTCTTCCTGTTCCCTTAATATTTCTATAATACCAAAGTATATACCATAACCTTCCATTCCATACTTCATTCTTACTTTGATTAATCTCTGGTCGTTTCTTGCATTGGAATCGTGACTGAAGTAATATGCATCTTTCATTTAGTTCCCCTTTTTTTTAAGTATTCTTTTCGTGCTTTCTTTATTTTCGCATTAATAGTTAAATGCGAATATAATTCTTCCTTCTCTTTACTTATGGTTTTTGACTTAATATAGTCAATAAATTCGGTGAGTCTTCCCATTCTAATATTATGTGACTATAGTTTCAGTTAATTCACTCATTGCAATACCGCAACTTAAATCACAAGAAATTGGTGGTTCTTCTGTAAAATTACCAGCTTTAGGATCTAATTCATCTAACCATATACGTTCATTAGTTTCCATATCTCTAAACCTTGTATGCCCTATCTCCCTTTCTATTTTTGCCATCTTATCAAAGTGTTCTGGGAAGTCTTTCCTTATCTTATTCCAATATCCCATCCCACCTTTAATACAGCCAATACAATTATTATGATCATAACCCATATCATATAGTTTTGGCATTTTAATATTTGACTGCCATATTATACCTAAACAATCTTTCTTTGCCAATTGTTTATCTATAAGAATCCAATCTACATAAAGTTCTGGATTAAAAGATTCAAACTTTTTAGCTCGTGCCTTTTCTTCTAATGTATAACCAAATATATGAATATCATCTGGTCGTTGATATTTTATCCGTAATTTCTTTTTAAGCTCTAGGGTGCATCTGGATCCTTGAATACCATATAAATATTTGGCCTTTTTAAATACATCATAATGATCTTTATATTTTTTACTTTTTAAAATAGTTATTTTTTTACCTATCCAACTTTCACAATCCTTTAGAAATTGTTTATTAGATATATGTTCTCCTCCTGGATCACAATAAACAACCTCACAATGTTTATATTTTTTTACTGCATACTTTGCTGCGACAGCAGAGGAAGCACCACAACTAAACCAAACAACAGCCCTACTCATTCGACCACCTTAACATATAAAGGAAATGTTGGCGAATGTCCTGGAGTATCAAAGTTTGCTTGTAGTGGAGAATATGTGCATGATACAAGTAATATACTCATAAGTGCAGCTACATATCCCATAAAAAACCATATATATTTTTTCATTACGACTCTCCTATCTGATCAAACTTACTTAAATAAAATTCATGTTCAAACTCAACTATCTGCTCTAATGCAATAATAGCATCCTTAACTACTTTCATTCTAAATAAGGGTCCTTGTTCTGCCAATCTTTTGTTACAATCTACTTTATCTATCTTACCAGTATCTTCATCTATGAATATTTTTATTGCTTGTTTAATCGCCATGTGACTCCTTTTTATTTATATAAAAAATTTTATTACTTCAATCCAAAACCATATACATCCAATGCCTGATAATAACCAAAATATAACAATCTTATATTTCATTTTATTCCCTCATTATATCAAAAATTTAAGGGGCTAGACGATGTATTCAATTAATCGTGAGTTGGAATCCTTCCTCTTTCCACTAGCCCCTATTGTCACCATAGTTTTCGTTCCATCTGTTTTTGTTTTTTATAATAATTTCTTTGGTATTCTTTTCTACAAGTATGGCATCTACTATGCCTAGCCCCATTACATAAGTATAAAAATTCACTCTTAGGGAATTCATTTTTACATCCTGAACACGTTTTAAAATTTAAGGGAGTCATCTGCAAACAACTCCCTTCCACCATCTCTCTGCTGTACACAAGGTTGGGGGAAGAAATCTTGTTGATTTCCTCCGTACAGCTATGGAATAACAGAGCAGGTAGCTATTGGTAGGCATAACGGATGCAACCATCATGGTCTTCAAGGCTAAGAGCGTACCTGCTCAAACTGTTTCTAATTCTTTCTCTGGGCTATGGTGATCACATTTACTGCACACACCATCTTTCCAGACTTTATCATAATACTTCAATTTCTCTCCACAACATTCACTTAGATGTTCTTCCATGTTTCTCCTAAAATTTGCTCATTAATATTTCGTCTACTATCGCTTGTAAGTCTTTTGGTGAAGTCTTTAATATAAATGTAAGATCTGCTTGAAGTCTTTTATACTCAAAACCATCATCATATATAACAAGAGTTGGAACTACAACTATCTTTTCTTTAGCTGTCACCTCTGGGTTCATATCTATATTAACCCTGTATACTTTTGCATCTTTAATCTCCACGCTGTCAAGGAAAGCCATTCTATTTACCTTATTCCATTCAGCCCAGAACTCTATAATAGTTATACCAGTCCTCGTAGCAACACCAAAATTCTTTTTATTCAACTCCTTAATTTTAGGTTCCTCTACAACTTCTTCAGCAAAAACTAAACATAAAAATATAATTATAATTCTCATTTGTCCTCCAATTTCTCCAGATCACTTTTAAGTTCTTCTATTTCTTTTTGTATTTGAGTAATAGAATTTCTAGCCATTTGATCTTTCATGTTATACTCAGTACGAGATGGTGGCCAAGTAGATGTTGGATCTACTGTATACACGCCCTCCCCTATAGGAGTAAAAGTATTTTCTAGTGCAGTCATCCTTTTTTCTATCTCAACAACCATATCCTTATCCTTATCTTCAAGTGCTGCAAATCTTGAATCTAACTCTGACATAAACCCAAAGTATGTTGTCATCCCTGTTACAAGTAGAGAGCCAAGCCATATTAAGGTTTTAAGATCTATTTTAAACTTAGATGCTTGAACATTATCCATCGTTAAGTCTGGTGCAGACTGAGGGATACTACCAGGCGTTACCAATGGAGGTGGAGGAGGTGGAGGAGGTGGCGGAGGTGGCGGAGGTGCCTGAACATTTAATGCGTCTAATATTTGATCTTGGGTTACCCATCCCCATGTGACAAGTAATTCACCCACCTTTTCTTCACCTTGAACAGCTACAGCAGCATCTAATTGTTGCTGAGTAATTGTTCCTTTTTCAACTAATATTTCGCCTAATTTCATCAGTTTGTAAATTGATAGTTAAGTCCGAACTTAAAGTCATAAGCAGGACGTTCCCAATAAAATAAATATCTTCCCTCAGTAAAGACACCTATATTTGATTTAAGTTTATAGCCAAGTATTGCACCAAAATCATAGTCGTGCCACGACATAAACATAGGATCCATAAACATAAAATTATTTGGTTCTTTATTATCTTCTAAGTGCTCTTTATAATGTGCTGCATTATGATAAGAGTATTTATCGTGTCCATAGTGATAAGGTAGCCAATTAGCCCAACCATGAACCCACCAATCTCTAGCATAATGATAAAAGTCTAATCCTAGAACAAGAGATGTTTCTTTCTGGTATCCTAGATCTTTCTTGACCCCTTCAATGTAATCTTCAAGGAGAGGTGGAAAATGGTACAAGAAGAACTCTCTGTCTGTATAGGCTAAGATCTCTCCATGTTCATCAGCCCAATACCAATCATACCCCCAAAATTCTCCGTTACCTTGCCAAAATGGACCGTTATCCATCACTATAAGTTCATCTGTTTGTGGATGGTAGGCATAGAGTTGCATGTCCTCAAAGGGTGCAACCTCTCCTGCGGCAATCGCTTCCTCCGATGCCGTAGCACCTTCGACAAACCACATATTATCGTCCCAACCAAAGGCGATTTCAGCAAAGTCCCACCAAGCACCTTTATACCAAGCTGTGTCCAGAACCATAGCATCAAAGCCATAGACAGGATGTTGACGATGTTTTAAGCCTACTGAGAAGTCAATACCTAACATTGATTTTTTAAGTCTAAAATCATAATGTGAGTATTCAACTTCTTCTAGTCCTTGTTCAAAGTATCCAGCCTTTGCAACAAACCAATTTCCAGTATAACGTAGCCAATATTCCTGATTTAAGTATTCCTCCCCCCATTGCATACCTTTCGTATACTTGAGTAAATACTCCCAACCAGTAACTGATCCTAGCGTTGCACTTTCATTTGGGTTTTGTTCAGAGCCGTCATACCATTCACCACCTTTCCCCGCACTTCTAACCCCCCTTTTTGCTTCATATTTAAATCTTCCTATTTTCCTCAGTCCATAAGCAAGCTGGTAGTTAGCTTTGAAATCTCTATCTGTTCTCGCAACTTCCAACTGACCACTCCCAAGTCCACCCACGATAGCAAATCTATCCTCTTGGTATCTTGGTGATGTCATTGAATAACTTGCATAAGCTGTGGAATATTTTAAGAAATTGTCTACAAAATATCCAGAAAATGCCGTAGATATAAATATTATAATTATACTTCTCATGTTATCTCCTAATCCTTGATGTTGACATAGTTTTCAAATAGCCTTCTTACATAGTATTGTTTAACAAAACCAACTGCAATAAAGATTAAAGATAGGTTAATATTCTGCATAATGGACACATCTATACCCATTAAAGGATACACAATTAATTGTGTTATTATTGCAACTCCCCATCCAGTTAAGACTTGTATTACAGATTCCACAAAAGAACCTTTTTTTCCTTGTCCAGTTGGCTTAGTTTTCATGTTTGAAAGCTCCTAAAATTATTAAAAATATTGCTAATAATATACTACCAACCCAAGCACCCATCAAAAAACCTAACCAAAACATTTTGTTAATTTCATTCTAAAAAAGTTCGCCATTCCAATTCTTAATTTCTTCTTTAACTTCTTTTTGTCTATTATGCCTATATTCGTATTTTTCACCTCTTAAATCTGCATTAATCTCCTGGACCTTCCTACGACATCGTCCTATTGATTCAAAATTGGCAACTTCATGGTTCATAAATAATCTCATAAACTCCCACAATCCCATTTCTCGTGCAATTTCACTACCACCTAACTCTCTAATCCACACGGCACCAGCCAAAATGTGATCGTCATCACGAGCTTTAGGGTTCTTTAATAATATATCGGTTACTATATGTTCTAAATTTTTCATAATGTGGGATGCAGAGGGGAGGGTACAGCCTATAGGGCATAGACTGCGTAGGGAACTAATCCTGCTCCCCTCTACGAATTTAATTAAAATGGTATCTGTTCATCTCCTTGTTTATGACCTGCATCACTAGTTCTCATACCATAATCTTTCCAAAGAATCTCACATAACTTTTCAACTTTCTCTAATCGTAAAGTTACTTCATGCAATTCCATTTGTTGATCTGCACTATTGGTTTTGGTATTATTGGTAACTGGTTCTGCTTTTTCTACCTTATCGACTTGTGGATTACCTTGCTTCGATTTTTTAAGCACAGACACATTGAAATAACCATATTGATATTTATCAGATGGTCCAACCTTTTCAATCGTTATTGTATCACCAATATCGGCATTCTGCTCTTTTAGTTTCTTTAATAATCCCTCTGATGGTAGAAAATGATCATGCCCTAATATAGTAGGGGTTATATTAACAACAAACTTTTTGCCAAATTGCAACTCCTGGACACCCGCTTGTTCTATAACAAGAGGATCGCTCGTTGTATCATTGGCAAACTTTAATTGTTTATCTCTATCTAGGTCCATTATTCTTCTCCTTTTATTGAATAAATTGTTGGTAATTCTTCTTTTTGTTTAATCTTAGGCATCCTTCCATGACCATCACGAACCATATATTGGAAGTTTTCATACACATTATACCAATTATAAGGAACAAACTTATACTTTTTAAGTTTATATTTACCCTTCGAATTTAAGTATAAACAAGCTAATACATCAATTTTACCATGTTCCTTACCATGTATATAATCCCAAAGTAATTTATATGCAGTTAATTGCAAAGCATGATCCTTGGGATACTCCTTGCCTGTTTTAATATCTATTAAGTATATCTTACCATCAGGCATTTTTACTATCTGATCGGCTGTGCCAGCCCACGGAAATAAAAGTTCCCCCTCCTCATCCTTGTCAGGGCAATACAAACTTATTTCTGTTGATATAGGCTTAGGCATATGTGTTTTATAAAAATCAATAAAACCTTGCAGCCTAAGTTTAATTTCATCTGGGACTGGCACTATTTCACCTGTATCTTGATTATAAAATCCATTTTTGGTATCTACTTCCTCTCCCCATAATAACCACATTATCATTGCATGTGTCATCGTTCCTAAAAATGCACGTTCTCTTGCATAATCCATTGCATCTTTATACGAAGTAGCATTGCCTAACCACATATCAAAACCAAGACCCTTATTCAATGTATTAGACAATATTGTAGTAGGAGAGTAAATATACTCCCTATCTTCTTCCTTACAATCTCTGGCATAGTAAACCCTACCCACTTTAGAATCCATCGTTTTAACGGGTATTTTGGACGTTAAAAGAGGTTGTTCGGGATCAGGGTATGATGCCTTTAATATCTGTTCTTCTGTATAAGTGGGTTTTGTTATCGGTTCAACCATTCTCTAACTCCTTTTTGTAGAATTTCTTCATAGAAGTCTTTTAAATTAAATCTGTGACCTCTTTTTCTTTGTTCCATAGTGTGTAAATCTTTAATATCTAAATGCAATTCTCTAGGAACGCTGAGATTAACTTGTTGTCTTTTTTTCGCAACATCGTTCCGTAGAATTATCTTCTTGTTCTCTGACATCCTTCAGCTCCTTCTTTTTTTTATCATAAGAATATGCTTCTTTTATTTTATTATTATAAAATCCTTGACTATAAAAGTTCATTTCAATAAATCCTTCAAAGATTCTAAAGATAAATTAACTCTTTTTGTTATTTTACCTCTTCCTTTACACTTTTCACATTTAATTTCTACAGTCACATCTCTTGTAGATATTAAAGTGCTATCTTCTAATGGAACGAAGCCACCACCTTTACATTGTGAACATTGTTTGATTTGTTTTGTTGGAAAGTAAAAATCCATAATATTAGTTCCCTTTTAAAGTTATTTAATTTAAGGGTTCTAATATTCCCATGCAATAATAAATATTATTTTTATTATTTTTATTATTAAAAAACCCCTAGTTGATGCAGCACGATCGATTACACACTCTGCAATCTTAAAGAAAACAACTACCAGGGGTTAATTACCAGACTTCTCGTATTTTTAAGGATATATTATAAAGATTACTTGCTACTTGGCGAAACTTAAACGACTTCATATCAAGTTTGGCTATTACCATATTTGTCTTGTCTTCGCTGTTTGGCTGGAAGATAAAGGGAAGTTGTCCTCCATTAGTTTTATGTATCACGGACGTAAAAAAGCTATTATCATTTAATATGTTTTTAGTGAATTGTACATTATTGTTTCCGTCTGTTTGAGTATCATCACCATATTCATAACCAGAAATAATATCAGACCACGCATTATCTCCTAAAGATAAAGTCTGATTAGCGCCAAACACGTCGCCATCATCAAGATAGGAAAATGATAAATCATAGACTTTACGTCCACTTCGTGCTAGTGGAGATAGTATAACCGCATTTTGATCTACCTCATTATTAATTACACTCGCTAGTTCCCAAGCTCCCAACTCCCCCCACTTGGGATTCTTCCACATATTTTCTGTTAAACTTTCGCCTCCCTTGGTCTTAATCTCTTTGACTGCATAGTCATACGTCTGCGTAAGGTTGAGGTCGGGACTGTGGGGCATTTGATATCGCTTTCCTATGGAAATTGAGCCTATTTCAGGGTATCCATATCCCATCTTTTCCTCCAAAGATGGATCGCTACCACCTTCGTCATAATCTCTTATTCCGAATATTTGAAAACGATTACATATAACATCAGCAAAGTCTATTTCAATAAAAGAAAATCCATCATTTAAAATTGTCTTATCAGCTTCAAAATTTATATATGGATCCCATTTATCCGTTGCTAGCATATTGTTAGTCTTTGCTGTGCCATTTAAGCTATTGCCACCCCCAGGTTCTCCATTCTCATCTACAGTCCAATGATAAAAATAGGGCAAGAATTTATTAAATCCAGTAGAAGCTAAGTTGTGATTTAAAATAGCAATATAATCTAAATTCCCAATATTTATATCTTTTGTAGGCGTATTATCATAGATTAATGGATGGAGATCTTTTAAATGGTCTATTAATAATGGAAAACCAACCCCCCATGTATATCTTATCTCAATATCGCCTGATGTATTACTATATGTAAGATCTCCCCTTTCTGTTGTATAGGAAGTCGGATTTATTCTAAAAATATCAGTCACATCTTCTGTTTGATAGGTTCCGCTTGTCCCTGAAGGATGCACCCCTGGGCCTCCTATACCTTTAGATTGTAAAAATTGTAATGTATCTATCCAAAATACTGGAGTTCCTATTTTTTGATATGCCATAAACTAAACTTCCCTTATTTTTAGCCTGACGTTATAAACACCATTTGCTACTTGCTTGAATGAAAAGGCTTTCATATCTAACTTAGCTATTATCATGTTAGTTTTATCTTCACTATTAGGCTGAAATATAAAAGGCAGAGCACCTCCATTTGTTTTATGAATAACAGACGTATAAAAGCTTTGGTCATTTAGTATGTTTTTATTGAATTTATCGCTGTCAGGATCGACATCTTGTACATTATTATCATCTATATCTGGATAGTCGTCCTCCGTAACAATTCCTTGCCATGCATCATCATCTCTAGATAGAGTTTGATTCGCACCAAAGACATCTCCATCGTCTAAATAAGAAAAAGAAAGATCATATACTTTTTTTCCACTTCGTGCCAACGAGGCTAAATTGACTGCATTTTGGTCTACTTCGAAAGGTTCTGTTTCGCTAACAGTAGCCAATTCCCAGGCTCCTAGATTACCCCATTTTGGATTTTGCCACATATTATTACTCAGGCTGGACCCTTGTTTTGCCTCTATCTCTTTAGAACCATAATCATAGGTCTGAGTTAGATTAAGATCAGGAGAATGAGGCATTTGGTATCTTTTTCCTATAGATATTGAACCTATCTCAGGGTATCCATATTCCATCTTTTCCCCTTCATCTGGACTTCCATTAACATAATCTCTAGCGAGATATATTTGAAAGCGATTACATATAACATTAGCAAAATCTACTTCAATAAAAGAAAAGCCATCATTTGAAATTTTCTTATCAGCTTCAAGGTTTATATATGGACTCCAAGCACCCGCTGCCAACATAAAGTTAGATTCTGCTGTGCCTCCTAAACTATTTCCACCAGTTCCATTCTCCGTCCAATAATAAAAATAGGACAAGAA
>CEUI01055646.1_pt1 | contig 12469 bp, 22 predicted proteins | sample 531411 | NCBI WGS metagenome assembly CEUI01 (sample SAMEA2622841, study PRJEB7988) | marine metagenome | isolation source: saline water (ENVO:00002010), including
GGTTTTGACTTGAAAACTCAAGCTGTGACCCCAAAACGATGGAGGTATATGAGAATCCTCCTGCCCATTAAATTTAGTGCATGAAGGCGGCACAAGCGGGAATAGAGTCGTAGGAGAACTGCGGACGGGCGTTTTATCTGTATGTTTTATTGGATTACTCCATACAGAGTTTTGGCCCTCATTGAACACCCAATATATAACCGCTACCGGAGAGTTTCTTTGTTTCGCTCTGGTAGCGGTTTTTTCTTTGACTCTTAATCAAAAAAAGATTAATATACAATACGGCTATGAACAGAAGAGACTTCATTAAAAAAGCGTCAATTATGGGTGCGCTTACCACTTGGACGGTTACTTGTAAATACGAAGAGAAAGAACACGACCCCAAGGGCGAAAAGGGCGAGGTCGGAGAGGCGGGTTATAACTGGGATTATAGAGTCTATTGTTATGAACGAGGTCAAGGTGAGTGGACATTCAGCCAAAATATCAGAGGTAGCTTTGCCTACCAAAGAGAGTATATGACTTTTGAGGAGGACGAGGGCGCGCCCTATGCTGGCTGGATGGACGGGGGTAAGTTACATTTTGTGACACTTGAAGAGGCTCAAGATTTTGTTGAGATGCACGTTAGAGCCAAAGATGATACTAATCTTATAGATTCTATTTATGATATTTATTACGTCAAAAGAAGCGTTGAGCGAGTTAAAGGTGAAGACATCTATCCAGAGACAGAAATAAAAGTAGCCCACTACTGGTTTAACGGTGACACAGGTAGACAGATTGAATGGGTTGCAAATAAACCTTATACAGATTATTCTAAAATAGAATGCGCGTGACATGAAAAAAGAAAATTTTTATGAGTTAACACACAGGGGGCGAACGGCTGGATTCTTTAAAACAAGAGAGGCGGCAGAAAGATGCGCCGACGAATTTAGGTCGGAGATAGAAGGCGGCCTTTACCCCGTAGAAATAATAACGAGAGAATTTTTGGATTACAACTATCCCGAAGATGACCCAGAACAAGATAATTTTGATTGGGGAGCTTGGGACGAAGGAGCAGTATGAGACTCTTTCTATTCAAGATTTTATTTAGGTTTACTTGGTGGATAGCCCCAAATAAACCTCGTGTAAATAAAATATTTGAAATTTATTTAGATTATGTAAAAGCAGAAGAAGATTATGCCGAATGCCAAGAGAGACAAAAGCAACTAGATACCAGCGTTCGGCCACGAACGGAGACTCACGAATGGTTGACCTGCAAGGAGCAAAGAGAACTTTATTCCAAGGGTAAGCTAATTAGGGGTAGTGCATATACAACCAGAAGAGACTATACAGATTATGATGAAGCGCAAGCATATCATGATGGAAAAAAAAATTAAGTCTAAGGTAAGTGCCTTAGAGCTTGAAAATAAAAAACTTAAAAAGTCTCTTGCCTATGAAAAAGCAAGAAGGAATCGTGCAGAAACAGACTTATATATTCAACGGCGACGTGACCGATAGTTTTTTTCAAAAGCTAGATTCTTTTCATAGTAAATTTTCTCCCGTCCTAATTTGTAATGGACTCGCCCCGAAGGGTTCTTCTTTAGAGCAAGTTAAATTTGCCAAGGGGCCGAAATATTCTCAAAAGTTTGTAGCTAGAGTTTTTGGGGGGTTTTTAAACACAAGGCCATCAATTATTGTTAAAGTATTAGAAGATTCCGAATGTAAGATGGAATGTATTTATACGCATATAAATGATAAAGAAAAGTTAAATAACGTATTTTTAATACAAAACGTAATGGATTGGCCTGAATTGGGAAAATTTAATTGTCAGGTATGGCATTTGGGAAATGCCAGTGTAAATAATATAGATAGGCACTGGCAAAATGAGTGATAATTATTTACCTTCTTGGATTCCTGCATACTGGCTCCGAAAATATTTCACGCGGAAGATTAGGGATGCGGAAAATGAAGTTCGCTTACTAAAGGCAGAGGGAAAATGGAGCGAAGCATCGCAAAAAGAATTTAAGTTAAGAAACAGTTGGTGGGGATATAGGAGGTACAAATCGTGAAGCAATTAAACGACTTGGGCGTTGCACACTTACTCGAAAAAGAGTGGGGAAAAGTAATTTCATCCATTGAAGAGGCTTTCCTAGATGGCTCTGGAAAGATGGTTCCCAAGATTTACCTAGACGCCCATGCACAAGGAGATTTTCGTGCGATGCCAGCGGCTTTGGGCGATTATGCTTGTTTAAAGTGGATTGGTGTTTATCCAAATAATCATTTAATTAGTTCTCTACCCACAACACTAGGGACACTTCTTCTTAACGATAGGGAAACTGGTAGACCATTAATGGCAATGGATTGCACCACCCTTACCGCTTACAGAACAGCAGCCACCTCTGCCATCGCCGCTAAGTATTGTGCGCCAAATAATATAAGAGAAATTGCCTTTGTTGGTTGCGGTCTTCAGGCTTACTATCATTTCTTAGCTTATAGGAATGTCTTTCCAAATATTAAAACAGTTTCTCTTTACGATAAAAACGAAGAAGCAATTCAAAAACTTGCCAGTAAGATTCCGAAGAGTTTAAATATAATTAAATATCCATTAAACGTAGAAGAAGCGGTCAAGCAAGCAGACTTGGTAACAACACTTACTCCATCTACAGAGCCATATTTAGATTTTAATTACCTAAAAGATAATTGTCATGTTAATGCAGTCGGCGCGGATGCAGTAGGAAAAAGGGAACTTAAGAAAAATGTAATTACAAGAGCTTCAAATATAGTATGCGACGACCCTGCCCAAGCATTCCATTCTGGAGAATTACAATACATCTTTGGACAAGATTTAAATACTTGGTCTTTGCGGCACGTTATTAAACACAGCAAAGAAATTAACCTAGAGGCAGGAGTATCTGTTTTTGATTCTACGGGAGTATCACTAGAAGACATTGCTGTTGCAATTTTAGTTTATAATCTTTACTCGGAGAATGAATTAAAATGAGAATTTTGTATCCACTGGCAAAGAGGTTTATAGCTGGTTATAATTTCAAGTCTGCTAAACCTACAATAAATAAATTGCTAGAAGATGGGTACGAGGTTTCTATAGATTATGTAGGAGAGTTAAGCAAGACGATAACAGATTGCGATAAAGCAAAGTTGCAATATATAGAAATAATAAACTATTACCGCAAAGAAAAAATAGACATATCAATCAAGCCTTCTCAGCTAGGATTAAAAATAGATTATAACCTTTGTTATATGTATTTATCTTACCTCGCCAAGATGGCAAAATTAAGAGGTCACACGATAAGACTAGACATGGAAGATTCTTCTGTGACTTTTAAGACCATCCAATTAGCTTTAAGATTAAATCAAAGGTTTGGAAACGTGGGGGTGGCAATTCAGGCTAACTTATACAGAACAGAAAAAGACTTAGAGGTATTAATTAAACAAGGCGTGTCAGTCCGCTTAGTCAAGGGAGCATATAAAGAGACGGGTGATATGGCTTACCAAGCAGAGATGGACATTGGTGCTAGTTTTTTTCATTATGCCGTCACATTATACCAAAATTCAACAAATAAACCTGCAATAGCGACCCACGACGAAGAATTATTAGAGGATATAGAGGATTTGATTCCAGACCCTAACCATTTTGAGTACGAATTTCTCTACGGAATAAGGAGGGATTTACAGAAAAAATTTAAAGAAAAGGGTCATAAGGTTAGAATATATGTACCTTTTGGTGAAGATTGGCTGCCTTATACTTTACGCAGATTAAAAGAATGGAAGAATTTAAAATTTGTATTTTTAAATATTTTCAAAGAATTGTGTAAATAAATAAAGAAATAACCATGAAAACTTTCACAAAATGGTTCCTTTTAAACGCAGTTATGCTTACCGCTGTGTTTTTTGCAGAGCAAAAGGGGCTTATTTCAGAAATAGTCATAAATGACTTATCTCATCTTTCAATTTTAATTATGTTTTTGTATGTGGCAATGTCTATATATATTGGACGGCTTTGCTATTTGTCAGATAAAATAAATAAGAGAAAGAAAAAAGAAGCAATAACTCATTTGACCAAAAGGGCGGATGTAGGTTGGTTTACTGCCGAACACTTTTTTTCTTTAGGTTTATTGGGAACTATTGTAGGCTTAGTTATAGCTACTAAAGGAAGCTTGGACGGGGAAATGCCAACGTCTCAAATAGTAGCGGGTCTGAAAGAGGGACTAAACACAGCCTTCTATACAACTGTTTGTGGTATTGTATTTAGCTTGCCACTGCAAGTACAACTTATGATTTTAAAATTTAAATTAGAGGAAGACTAATGGCAGATAAAGAAGATAAATACGAAGATAATGTAGCCGGTAAGTTCTATGTCGATACTGAGTGTATTGATTGTAATTTGTGCCGCGAACTAGCGCCAGACAACTTCACGAACCATGAGGATGGCTACTCTTACGTTTACAAGCAGCCCGAAGACCAAGGACAATCCGATGCTTGTTCAGATGCTATGGAAAACTGTCCGGTAGAAGCTATAGGAGATGACGGGTGAGGAGATTTTTTTCATTTAGGCCATTTATTGATGTGCTGTTTTGTTGCTTGCTTATGCTTGTAGCAATACTCTTTCTTTTGAAAACAGAAGAAGAGAAAACAAAAGCAAGATTACCAAATGTTATTTACGAAGTTGTTCTCACTTGGGACGCTGAAAGCGGAGATGATTTAGATTTGTATGTTCAATCGGCCTCCGGTCATGTAGTTAGTTTTAATAATAGAGAAGGGGGTGCGGGCAGCTTGATAAGTTTAGACCATGATGCTTTAGGCAAAAGAAACAACTCCCTTGGACAAGGGCAAGAAGGGGTTATTGTTAAAGCTCATGAAGAGGTAGTCTCCTTTAGGGCTGTTTTTGAGGGGGAGAATATTGCAACAGTCCATGTTTATACCAAGAGAGACGAACCTCCAGTTAAAGCCACAATTAGATTAATAAGAGTAAAGCCTTACAAAGAAGTTATAACAAAAGAAATAACATTTGAATCTACGGGCCAAGAAAAAACTGCTTTTAGATTTGTTACCGATAAAACTGGCAAGGTCGTTGACATAAATGAATTGCCAGCCAAGTTAGTTCAAATAATTGGGGAATGAAAAAGCCATTAGTAGCAGTTGTGGATTGGAAACCAGAGCCGAGGGGAGACAAGAATTGCATTGTTGAGAAAGAGGCTATTGGTAAAGTAGCTAATGTAAAATATTTTCTTTGCGACAAAACTGAAGATTGGAAGGGGCAACTTTTGAAGGCAGACGCTATTCTTCTATGGCACAATACTAGAATGCCGAAGGAAGTGATAGATAAGCTGGAGAATTGTAAGTGCATTATTCGCAATGGAACTGGATTCGATACAGTAGATATTCCAGCGGCCACTTGCCGAGATATTTCAGTTTACAACGTCCCAGACTATGGAACTGACGAGGTAGCTGACCAATCAATAACCTTGGCGTTAGCACTTTGTCGTCAATTAATACCTAATTATGAACACTGCAAAAATTTAGGTTGGGATGTTCAACAGCCAAATAAAATTCGCCGTTTCAGTGAAATGTGTTTTGGTGTTATTGGATTGGGTAGGATTGGCACTTCTGTTGCATTGAAAGCAAAATCTCTTGGGTTTAAAGTGTGGTTTTATGACCCCTATCTTTCTGATGGGGTAGATAAATCTTTGGGAATCAACAGGTGTCAAAGTTTGGAGGATATTTTGGCAAATATGGATGTCATTTCTATAAACTGCCCATTAACAGATGAGACTCGCCACATGATTACCAAGAAACAAATAAAAAAAATGAGAAGAAACTCTTTCATTGTTAACACGGCTAGGGGGCCGATAATTAAAAAGAAAGATTTATTTGAGGCTTTAAATAAAAATCAAATTGGAGGAGCAGCACTCGACGTAATTGAAAACGAACCACTTGAGACAAAGGAAGAGGGGAAAACTCTTAATTTAATTGTTACTCCTCATTGTGGTTTTTATAGTTTACAGTCTTTTGAAGAAATGAAACGCAAAGCGGCGATAGCAGCGAGAAAAGTATTAATGGGAATGGACTTAAAAGTTAATTGCATTAATTACAATCTTTTGCCTCGGCGCTTTGCAGAAAGGATGGGCGACAAATGATTTATGTATTATATGGTCAGCCAGCTTCAGGTAAGACTACCTTGGGTAATTTATTGGCAGATGAACTCAACACTCCTTTTGTTATCGACGGCGACGAGTTTAGAGAAATGTTTACAAATAAAAATTATGGTAGGCAAGGACGGGAAGAGAACATCAAAAATGCAAATGCCGTTGCAACATATTTAAATAAAAAAGGGGAACGTGAAGACTGGTTGGCTATTTATTGTAGGAAAGAAGATGGAGTAACGGGCCGTCCAGTTAAAGAGGGTTCTGATGTTGTAATGTGCTTGGTTAACCCCTATGAACATTTAAGAAAAGAATTAAAAAATAACAATCAAGATAGAGTTGTTGAGATATTTTTGCAGTCCAGTAGAGATTTAAGAAAAAGCTATCATGTGGAAGACTTTGAAAAAGGTGAACCAGATTATTTTTTACTCACAGACTCAAGAGTGGAAGAGACTTGGGGCAACCTTAAAAATTTACTAGAGTTATAGAGTTCAACCGTGGGCAAGAAAAAATCTCCGATAAGCAAAAAAGAATTAAAGGCTTGCATTGAAAATGCAATGTCTGTAAACCAGCTTTCAAAGCATTTCAAAAGGTCTTCAACCACAATGCGGTGGTGGCTCAAAAAATACAACTTAAAAACCGATGTATCGTCATGGTATGGTAAAGGTAATGAGCTTTTAGAATTAGAATGCGGGAATTGCGGTAAAGGGTTTAAAAGAAAACGCAAAGATTACGAATACAAAAAAAGAAACTTGGGTGGTCAATATTGCAGTTTATCTTGCTCCCCAAGGCAAGCTGCACAACCCCACGCTGGCTTTCAAATTCACTGGATGAGTATAAAAAAGAGATGCAAAGCCAAAAAATATAATTTTAATTTAACCAAAAGATTCTTGGTAAAACTTTGGGAAAAACAAAAGGGTATTTGTGCTATAACTGGTTTAAAAATGCTGGAGCCAGTTGGTTATGTGTCCTCTAGAGTACCCCTTAAAACCCCCAAAACCGCATCTATTGATAGAATAGACTCAAATAAAGGTTATACCAAGGGGAATGTGCAATGGGTCTGTGTCTTTGCCAATCTAGCTAAAAACACCTTTGAGGACAAATTAATTAAAGAAACATTTAATGAGCTTAAAAAATTGACAAAATCCAAATCTGTATAGATACTTATATAAATGAATATAGCACTGCCAATACTTTTATTGATTCTAGGTGGCCTGACCCTTTGGGTTTTAAATGAATCTACCGTTCGCTGGTACATAAAAACAGCGTGTATTAGCACTTTTTGTATTTTTACTATTCTCTTTTGGGGTACAATTCATTCTTTTCTAGGCTGGCCCGCAAATCAGGAAGATATGCCAAATAAAGTATTAGTCCATTGGGTTATAATTAAAGAGCCAAATAAAGCTAAAGAAGATGCGGGGGCGATTTACGTTTTACTGGAAACCGCTGAAAAAATCAAAGCAAATAAACTATTCAAATTTTTTGGATATGATTCAAGCAAAATTCAGCCTAGATTATTTGAATTAGAATATTCAAGAAAGCTGCACGAAAAGATGGAGGGAATTAAATCTAAACTGCAACAAGGTCAACCAGTTTTAGGAGAGTTTCAAAAAGTGGAAGGCGCAAAAAAAGGCAAAGCCAAAGGAGAGAAAGGGGAATCGGATGAAGATGGAGATGGTAGCGAGTCCCAAGAACAGGGCTGGGAGTTCCATGAATTGCGCCCCTCTGATTTTCAAGGTAAGCCAAGTGATTAATGAAAGTTGGTTTCTTCTACACAGCCGCCCAGCTTGATGAGCATAGACTTGCTTTAAAGGCTATGCAGAATGGAGTCTCAAAACAAGATGAGACTTTCTTCGGGTATGACAGCCAATACCGCCCTTGTGATTTGGCAGTAACATGGAGCATCTACAAAACCAAATTACCTCACACAAAAACTAGAGAGATTATCCATAATAAACAGAAGTCCAAAAATAAAAAAGTAATAGTAATTGAAAAGGGCTATATAAATAGAAGTAAATATTATTCTGTTGGATATAATTCACAAAATGGCTGGGCTGATTTCAAAAATAAAGATATGCCGCCAGATAGATTTCATAACCTTGGAGTCAAGTTAAAAGAATATAGAAAAGGCGGTGAACATATTCTTCTTTGCGGCCAAGTACCTTGGGACACATCAGTTCAACATATAGATTACGCTGAATGGTGCGAGAATATTGTAAAAGAAATTAAAAAATATACAAATAAAACAATTATTTTTAGGCCGCACCCATTAGCTGCTGGGGCAATTACTGAAATTGCTGGGGCGAAAACTTCAAATAAAGAGTCCTTGAAAGAGGATTTGGAAAATTGTTGGGCAGTAGTGTCATATAACTCTAACTCTTTAGTAGAGGCCGCGATAGAAGGCTTCCCCGTTTTTGCTTGTTCTAATGGTTCTATGGCGTGGGATATTTCTGAGAATTTAATTGATTTAGATAATCCCAAACTTTACAATAGAAAACAATGGGCGTATAATATTGCTTACAGTCAATGGAGCCTGACTGAAATGCACTCAGGTAAAACTTGGGAACATTTAAAATGACCATATTCACAACATTTAATGATAGAATGTACCACGCTACGGGCAAAAACCTATTGTCCAGCATCAAAACTCATTTGCCCGCTGCGGGCGTTGTTATTTATGAAGAACTTTCGCACCGTGAAGGAGCTAAACTTGTTGATAGGTGGAACACCGCTATCTCCATAAACAGTTTGCAAAATTTTAAAGATGTCTTTGAAGCAAATAAAGATGTTATACCAAAATCTCACGGAGGAGAGGCTGACGAGGTGGTTGGAGATAAATTCTGGAATAAACGCTGGTTTGGCTGGTTCAAGAAAGTGGTTATGGCTCATCATGCGATTTGCGTATCGGATATGATGGAGCAATTCGGAGGTTATTTCATTTTTGTTGATAGTGATATTAGATTCAAGAAGGGGTTTGGGGATACTGATTTAAGAAAATTAATGAACAATAAGCCCATTGGTTTTTTTAAAGGCGATAGACCAGAGATTGATTCTGGTTTTGTCGCGGTAGATACTTATAGTCTCAAGCCTAGAAAATTTTACGGTTATTTTATGGATTTATTTTTGTCTGGTAATTTTAGAAATCACCCCAGATGGGATGATATTTATTTAATGACTAGGCTAGTAGAAAATTGCCCGCAAGAATGGTTCCATGATTTTGCACAGGGCAAGCAAATGTCAGAATACACCAATTCAAACGGACATTCAACGGTTAATCAAATTATACCATTTTCAGAAATGTCAGAATACATAGAGCATGACAAAGGGATTCATGTCAGACACAACATATTATAATGAATAACGAGACTATCTATTTTTACATTGGTACTGATGGCAACGCCAATAGTCCCGCTGAGAAAGCATTAGAGTATAGCATAAAAACCAACTGCTCTGTTCCTTATGAAATAGAGTGGATGGATACGGCAAGAGGAGGTGCAGATTGGCAGGGTTGGAATAAAAATGGATGGTACACGCCTTTTTCTCATTTTAGATTTGCCATACCTGAGTTAAGGGGTTTTTCTGGTAGAGCAATATATATGGATGTTGACCAAATAATTCTCAAAGACCCTAAAGGACTTTTTAATTTAGAGATTCCTGAAGACAAGGCTTGGATTTCTTTGGACAAAACAAGAACAGATGTTGTTGTTTACGACTGCTCTAAATTTAAAAATATACAAGGCTGGCCTTCGATTGAATACATGAAGGCAAATAAACAGAAAGAACACATAGGTCATTTTGTAAAAAGGATTCAAAACTATTGGCATCCTTTGCCCCATAAATGGTGTTGTAATGATGGGGGCATTGCCAGTGACCAAAAAAATAAGTTTATCTGCGACCCATATAACAAAGATGAAACTTGCCTTTTACACTACACACAAATGGAATGGCAACCTTGGAAGCCTTATCCTAAAAAATTTAAATATCCACCACATCCACACGCTCGCGCCGAATCTCTTTGGTGGCAGATGTATGCAAAGGCGTTAGAGGAGGAATTGGATAATGTCAACACCGTATGAACATAAACTTGAGACTGAACGCCAAATAAATGATTGGCACATACCGTTAAGCACAACAGGCTTAACAATGGAAGATGGTTTGGATTCGATGGGGGGATTCAAGTTAGAAGCGGAGGATGTTCCGTTTATTATAAAACTTGTAGAGAACCCTAAATATGATGTTGGTTTATTTGCTGGTAATGTTTCTCTTTATAACCACGATTGCATTCATTTGCTTCTTGGTAGAGGACTCAGAGTAAAAGATGAAGCGTTCGTTATAGGCTTCACAATGGGTAGCACAAAAAAGATGTGGCGTTGGCGGCGCAATCTTTATATGTTTTGTGCTAAATATTTATTTCCTGAAGGTTATAGATTTGGAGAAGAGGAAAGATTTGTTTTTAATATGGGAGTAATGGCGGGCAGTCAGTGTTCAGCAGACTTGTCAAAAGCAGATTGTTCTAAATTAAAAAATTTTAAAATAGACCACGTTCGTAAACTTTTAGATATAGATAAAAAGCTCTTAAAATATTGTTATGAAGTTGAAAAAAAATGCTTCCCAAATAGTGAAGAAAGCCAAAGATTACTGTGAGTTTTTTGGCTGGGGGAGCATGGTTTTAATTGTTCTTGGCTATTATCTCAACGCAAATCAAATGATTAGCTGTTGGCCTGTATGGTTTACTGGTAATATTATGATGGGAGCTTACTGCTGTCTAAAGAAAACTTATCCTCCAGCAATATTATCTTTTGCTATTGCAATCTTAAATATTTACGGGTATATTAGTTGGAGTTAAAAAAAAATCAAATTTTCCCCGAAACGGAAAATGATATTTAGGTTTTTTAAGAAATAGATGAAAGTAAGTATTGTAAGTGGGGGCTTTGACCCCATACACGTTGGTCATATTGAGCTTTTTGAAAGAGCTAGAGAGCTATCGGATGAGCTTTGGGTCATCTTAAATACTGATGACTTTTTGACAAATAAAAAAGGCAAACCTTTTATGCCATTTGAAGAAAGGAGAAAGATACTAAAGAGTTTGAGGGTTGTAGATGTAGTAGTACCCTGCATTGATAAAGACCAGACAGTTTGTAAGACTCTAAAAAAACTTAAAAAAACTACCTCCATAACAGACACGGAACTATTCTTCTGCAACGGTGGAGATAGAACAAATGGTGAGAACACTCCCGAACATAAAATCTGCGAAAAAATAGGAATCAAAACCGTTTACGGTCTTGGAGATAAAATACAAAGCAGTAGTTGGCTAACAAATAATGAAAGCTAAATTCCCAAATAACTATGGTAAGTATCTTGAGTATGACTTTGATAATCGTATAAGTTATGACGAAGAAACTGACTCTATGTATATATATGTTGCTCCACCACAGGGACAGGTAGGCTCGGTGATGGTTTACAATGATAAGCAAAAAAATATGATTGCAATAGATACGGACGAGGTAAATACTCAGGTTGGTATTGAAATAATTGGATTAAAAAGATTAATTGAAAAGTTTAAACTTGACTCTAAATAAAAAATATGATATACTATAAAAGTGAGTAAAAGACCTTATCAAAAAGGCGACCAAGGCGGTTACAAATATTTGAAAAAGTATTGGGATAAGCATGGTTGGAAACCTAGAGAGATAGTTTATCTTAAAAGACATTTCAAGAATATGTCCGACCTTGAACTCAGCGAAACCCCTCTCTTAAAAAAGAGGTCTAGGCGTTCAGTAATGACTATGAGATGGAAACTTGGCTTGCGTAAAGACCCAAAGAATTTAAAAATTTGGACAGATGAGGAAGAAGGTCTGCTAAAAAAACATTGGCTTCAATACAACCAAAATGAATTGCATGATAAATTTTTGCCAAATAAAACACCGCAGCAAATTAGACAAAAAAAAATGCACATGGGACTAAAAGGAAAAAAGTACGTTTGGAATCACCGCGAAATTGAAACTTTAATTAAAGTCGGTGCAGAAAATACAGCCAATACTATTAGCGCGAAATACATTCCAACCAAAACTCCATCACAAATCCGTGGCGCGAGAAAATATTATGGTATAAAATATATTGGAACTAAAAATGCCAAATAAATGCGTTACGAAGAAGTATTGGAAGCATGATGGCCCGCCTTCACATTATTGTGTTGAGGTGGATGGCGAGGTAGCTTTTACAGGCAGTTATGACCAAGGTATAATGTTTATTAAATCACTTGAAAACAGTGGTATGATAAATTTTGAGGAAGATTTTATGCCTTACGCAAGCACTCTTTGCAAAAGATATTA
>CEUI01046091.1_pt1 | contig 12466 bp, 9 predicted proteins | sample 531411 | NCBI WGS metagenome assembly CEUI01 (sample SAMEA2622841, study PRJEB7988) | marine metagenome | isolation source: saline water (ENVO:00002010), including
GCGTCGATCATGCGCGGGCGGCCGACGGCGGCGACCACGATGTCGGCCTGACCGCAGAGGCGTTGCGGCTTGACGCTGCGCGAGTGCAGCACGGTGACGCTGCAGTCGGCGGCCAGCAGCAGCGCCGCCATCGGCTTGCCGACGATGTTCGAGCGCCCGACCACCACAGCGTGCTTGCCGGCCAGGTCGCCCAGGGTGTCGCGCAGCAGGCGCATGCAACCGGCCGGCGTACAGGGCGTGAGCACCGGGCGCCCCTGGCTGAGGCCGCCGACGTTCTCGCTGTGAAAGCCATCGACATCCTTGGCCGGGTCGATGGCTTGCAGCACCTGTGTCTCGCTGATGTGCGCCGGCAGCGGCAGCTGCACCAGGATGCCGTGCACCGAGGCGTCGGCATTGAGCCCTTCGACCACCTCCAGCACCTCCGCCGCGCTGGCTTCGGCGCCCAGGCGGTATTCCAGCGAACGAATGCCCACCTCACCGGCGCGCAGCACCTTGTTGCGCACGTAGACCTGGCTGGCCGGATCACTGCCGACCAGCACCACCGCCAGCGCCGGCTCGATGCCGCGCGCCTTGAGCGCGGCCACGTCGCCGGCGACTTCGGCGAGCACGCGGGCGGCGGTCGCCTTGCCGTCGATCAGTCGTGCGCTCATCGGAAGATCACCGTCTTGTCGTGGTTGAGGAACACGCGGTGTTCGAGGTGGTACTTGACCGCCTTGGACAGCGCCACCGTCTCGGTATCGCGGCCCACCGCCACCAGGGCATCGGGGGTGTAGTTGTGGTCCACGCGCTGTACTTCCTGCTCGATGATCGGGCCTTCGTCGAGGTCCGAGGTGACGTAGTGCGCGGTGGCGCCGATCAGCTTCACGCCACGGTCGAAGGCCTGGTGGTAGGGCTTGGCCCCCTTGAAACCGGGCAGGAACGAGTGGTGGATGTTGATGGCGCGGCCGGACAGCTGCTGGCACAGGTCATCGGAGAGGATCTGCATGTAGCGCGCCAGTACTACCAGTTCGGTCTGGGTCTCCTCGACGATCCTCAGCAGCTCGGCCTCCTGCTGGGCCTTGGTCTCGCGGGTCACCGGCAGGTAGATGAAGCGGATGCCCTCGCGCTCGGCCATCGGCCGCAGGTCGAGGTGGTTGGAGACGATGGCGGTGATCTTCATCTGCAGCTCGCCCTTCTGGTGGCGATAGAGCAGGTCGGCCAGGCAGTGGTCGTACTTGCTGACCATCAGCAGCACGCGCATCGGCTCGGTGCTGTCGTGCAGCTCCCAGGTCATCTCGAAGCGTTCGGCGACATCGACGAAACCGTCGTGGATCTGCCGGATATCGCCGGCGAAATCACTGTTGAAACGAAACACCGCACGCATGAAGAACGCGCCGCTGATCTCGTCGTCGAACTGCGCCATCTCGCTGATGTAGCAACCATGGTCGGCGAGGTAGGAGGTCACGGCGGCGACGATGCCGGACGTGGCCGGGCAACTGATCTTGATCACGTACGGGTGCTTGGCGGGCTGCATGGCGAATCCTCTGCTGGGGGCGGCGGCAGGAAAATCTTCATGAGTGAAAGCGCTGTTCGTCTATGAATAAAATTTACTGTGACGAATCTATTTTTCGTGCTGGTGATTTTTATAAGTGAATGAACGTGCGCTGTCCATGCCTCTTGGGAATTTTTTTATCCCCAGGGGAAACATTGCGACAGAAGGCATCCGGGCGTGATGGGGCGGCACCGGGGGCAGGGGAGCTGGCTGACACGGCCCATCGTGAGGCACCTGCGCGCGTCAGCCTGACGGGCCTCACTGGCGGGTGGTGGGCAGCGATTGCCGGTAGGCGCGTGGCGTTTGCGCGAAGGCGCGCTTGAAGCAACGGCCGAACACGGTGGCCGAGGCGAAGCCCGCCTGCTCGGCGACCTGCTGTATCTGCAGGTCGGTGGACTGCAGCAGGCGCCGGGCGATCTTGTGTCGCTCTCGGCGGTGCTGCGCGCGAAGGGTTGTCCATTTGCGTCGAGAATACGTCCGCAGAGGTCGAATTTGGTCGATTTTGCCTTGCTAGAGTGAACGCCATCGGCCCGACCCGGTGCCGCGAGTCATCCACAAAGGCCGCCCAGAGAGGACCGAGCATGGACAGAGCCACCGAGATTCGCCTGATCGCGCAACTGCTGGAACTCCAGGCACGCGGCGAAACCCAGTACCACGAGACGACCCGGAGCCACGCCTCCGAGCGCTACACCAGCGCGCAGTGGTTTGCCCGCGAGAAAGAGCGGATCTTTCGCAACCAGCCGTTGGCCGTCGGTGCCGCCAACGAGGTGCCCAACCCGGGCGACTACCTGGCTCTGGACTGGCTCGACGGCGTGTCGCTGCTGATGGTGCGTGGCGAGGACTGTCAGGTGCGCGTGTTCGCCAATACCTGCCGGCACCGCAATGCACGGCTGGTGGCCAACGGCGAAAGCGGCTGCAGGAACAGGTTCGTCTGCCCCTACCACGCCTGGACCTACGACAGCCAAGGCCAACTGGCCGGCGCACCCGATTTCGAGCGTGGTTTCGTCGGGCTGGATAAGGGCCGGCTGGGCCTGATCGAGTTCCCCAGCCGGGTCATCGGCGGCATCGTCTTCGTCCATCCGGACCGCAACCGGCAGGTACCTGAAGACCTGCTCGGCGCAGAGATGCTGTCCGGCATGCGCTACCTGGATATCGAGAACCTGCAGGTCTACAAGCGCCGCAGCTATGTGATCAAGGCCAACTGGAAGGTCCTGCTCGAGGGAGGGATCGAGGCCTACCACTTCAACGTGGCGCACAAGCACACCCTGGCGCCGTTCTTCCTGGGCAACCTGTCCACCTGGGAGAGCTGGGGCGGCCTGTACATGCGCATGATCCTGCCGAAGAAGCCGCTGCTCGAGGCGCCCGACCTGCCCGAGACGCAATGGGACATGCGCCGGATGGCCAACATTATCTATACCCTGTCGCCCACCGTGCTGCTGCTCGCCCAGCCGGACAACATCTCGCTGATTCGCATGGTGCCGCTGGCGGTCGGGGAAACCCGCATCGAAGAAGTGCTGCTGGTCGATCGCCCGCAAGACGGCGGTAACGAATGGTCGGCTGACGAACTGCGCAGGCACGAGACCAACCACAACCTGGTGAACAAGATCCTCATGGAGGACTGGGTACTTGGCGAAACCATCCAGGCCAACATGCAGAGCGGGGTGGTCGATGAAGTCCACTTCGGCCGCTTCGAATCGGCCCTGACCTGGCTGCACGACGAATACGAACGCGCGATGGATGTCGAGCAGATGGTCGTCGCCAGGCAGGTCTGAGTGGTGGGAGGGGGCGGTAGTTTGCGGCTATCGGGATTGGTGCGGCTGCCTCGTGGGGACATTGACCGGAGGGCATCTCGCTACGTTTGATGCTGTAAGGAGACGAAGGGATCGTCCGCTGTCCGCCGATAGCGGTCGCTGGTGACAGGCCGCTTCCGGCCAAAAGCTGCCAGTCTGCAAATTTCATGTAACATTTGTCGGAATAACCATCTAGCGAGCATGCACGCATGGAAGCAGGAGCCGTACACGAGGCCATAGAGTTTCTCCTGGGAGATAAAAAGCTGTCGGAATTGTGCGAAGTCCTTAAAACGGGGGACGACATCCTTGATGTTATTTCTCTGAGCGAAAACCAGCACTCAGACCTTCTCGCCTGGATGTTTGACCCTCGCGAAGGGCACGGTCAAGGCGATCAAATTCTCAGTGACTTGCTCCTAGGCGCTGCTCAAGCAGCTTCGCAAGGTTGCGGACTCGATCGCAGAGGAACTACAGCACGTTTCTTTGCTGAGTGGACGCCTTCCCGGATTCGCACCTCAAGTTTTGGCACGGTATTTACCGCCCGTGAACTGGGTATGAAAGCATCGGAGCGAGTGGATCTGTTTGTGATTGACCCAGCCAACAAGTTCGTTCTGCTGATTGAGAATAAGGCAGGCGCTACCCATCGCAGTGACCAACTAGACGGTTACCGTGATAGTTGGATGGAGGCTATCACCAGTAACGCACACCTCCGAGATTACAGCAGTGTATTCATTGCCTTGGACCGGCAGTTTGCGGGTGATGACTGGTCTGATCGCCCTTCAAACAGCTATTGGCTACACCTTGGCTACGACTGGTTGAAGGCATCTGCTGACAGGGCGCTGCTCCATGTTGAGCGCGGTAATGCTGCGGCTCGGCTTGTTGTCAGTTACTGCAATCGGCAGACGGACTGGGAGAGTCCGGCAAGCCAGCGAGCCATAACGCTTGCTGCAGAGCTTCATGAATCGCATGGAGCAGCTATCAAGCAGCTGCTTGAGTCCTCTACTGGTCGCCTTGAGAAGAATTGGATTGAGAGCCGCAGCGATACCCAAAAGCTGTTTATGCTGCAGAACAAAGCTGCTATTTCTCTTCTACGTGAAACCCAAGGCATGGCTTCAATCAAGGAGACAATTGCAGCGAAAGTGCCTCGTTTGAAGCGTGAGAATATCGCCCACTCCCGTGCTTGGCTGGATATATGTCCGCCGGGCTGGGAGAAATACGAAGGGGAGAACTGGTGGCCGGTTTACTTCAGTGTCAGCTACTCCGATAGCTCTAAATCAAGATGCGACGTTGCACTGATTTTGGACAAGGGCCACGCAAATTCTGAGGAGGAGGCCGAGGAACTCCGAGAGTGTCTGAAGGTATTCGATACACGCTTTGCCAAGCATCAGAGTACTGACCGACGCCGAGTTGTTCTAGATAAAGGCCTCAGCGTTTCAGAGCTCGTACGGAAGCTTGATGAACACTCCATACGTTTGCTCAAGGCTATTACATAGCTCAGGGGAGGTCAGTTCAAGCCTGCACAATGAGCTGACTGAAGCGGTCTAGCTATGTGGGCGCAGGGTGACCGCTCTTGGCCTAAAGCAGCCAACCTCCTAACCACTGCAACTACCTGAAATCCCGACTCCGTATATCCAGTCCGGTCAGCAGCTGGGTCAGGTCGATCAGGCGGCCGGCGATGAGGTGGCGTACGCCGTCCACCGTTTCCAGGTGGCCGTCGATGCGCAGCAGTTGCGACTGCACGAGTACGCGGCGTTGGCGCTCGGCGAGGTCGTGCCAGACGACCACGTTGATCATGCCGAACTCGTCTTCGAGGGTGACGAAGATGACGCCGCTGGCGGTTTGCGGTCGTTGCCGGCCGATCACCAGGCCGGCGACGCTGACGGCGCGGCCGTGTTCGACCGCCTGCAGGTCGTGCGAGCTTTTGCAGCGCTCGGCACGCAGCGTTTCGCGCAGCAGGGCCAGGGGATGGGGGCCGAGGGTGGTGCCGAGGGTGTCGTAGTCGGTGAGCAGGTTCTCGCCCACCGTGGGTTCGGGCAGGCTCAGCGCGCTTTCCTGAGAGGCGGCGATGCCGGCGAACAGCGGTAGTTGTTCCTCGACGCCGGCGACGGCCCAGCGGGCCTGGTAGCGATGCCCGACCAGGCCGCTCAGGGCGCCGGCATCGGCCAGGCGTTCGCTGGCGCTGGCATCCAGGCGGGCGCGGAGGCAGAGGTCTTCCACGCCGCTGAACGCGGCGGCCTGGCGGGCCGTTTCGATCCGTCGGGCTTCCTCTTCACGCATGCCGCGAATCATCCGCAGCCCCAGGCGGATGGCCGGCTGCGTGCCGTCGCTGGCTTCGAGGCTGCAGTCCCAGTCGCTGTGGCGGACGTCGACCGGGCGTACCTGAATGCCGTGGCGCCGAGCATCCTGCAGTATCTGGTCGGGGCTGTAGAAGCCCATGGGCCAGCTGTTGACCAGGGCGCAGGCGTAGGCGGCGGGTTCGTGGCATTTCAGCCAGCAGCTGGCGTAGGCGAGGAGGGCGAAGCTGGCGGCGTGGGATTCGGGAAAACCATAGCTGCCGAAGCCTTCGATCTGCCTGAAGATGCGCTCGGTGAATGCCACCGTGTAGCCCTTTTCCAGCATGCGCGAGGTCAGGCGCTGGCGGTGTGGTTCGAGCCCGCCATGGCGCTTCCAGGCGGCCATGCTGCGGCGCAGTTCGTCGGCCTCGCCGGGCGTGTAGTCGGCGGCGACGATGGCCAGTTCCATCACCTGTTCCTGGAACAGCGGCACGCCCAGGGTGCGTTCGAACACCGGCTTCAATTCCGCCGAGGGGAAGTCGACGGGTTCCTCGCCATTCCGGCGGCGCAGGTAGGGATGCACCATGTCGCCCTGGATCGGCCCGGGGCGGACGATGGCGACCTGGATCACCAGGTCGTAGAAGGTCTGCGGGCGCAGGCGCGGAAGCATGGCCATCTGCGCGCGGGATTCGATCTGGAAGGCGCCGATGGTGTCCGCACGGCTGATCATGGCGTAGGTGGCCGGGTCGTTGGCGGGCAGGGTGGCCAGGGTCCAGAGCTTGCCACGGTAGCGCTCGATCAGGGCGAAGCAGCGGCGCAGGGCGCTGAGCATGCCGAGGGCGAGCACGTCGACCTTGAGCAGGCCGACCAGGTCCAGGTCGTCCTTGTCCCACTGGATGACGGTGCGCTCGGCCATGCTGGCGTTCTCCACCGGCACCAGGGTGTCGAGGGCGTGTTCGGAGACCACGAAACCGCCGGGGTGTTGTGACAGGTGACGAGGAAAGCCGATCAGCTCACCGGTCAGCACCAGCACCCGGCGCAGCAGCGGGTTGTGCGGGTCGAATCCGGCCTCCTGCAGGCGCTCGGCCGAGGGTGGTTCGTTGCTCCAGCGACCGCAGCAGTCGGCCAGCGCGTTGACCTGGTCGGGCGGCAGGCCGAGCGCCTTGGCGACGTCGCGCACCGCGCCGGCGCCGTGGTAGGTGTTGACCACGGCGGTCAGCGCCGCGCGAGTGCGGCCGTAGCGGCGGAACACGTACTGGATGACTTCCTCGCGGCGCTCGTGCTCGAAGTCCACGTCGATGTCCGGCGGCTCGTTGCGCTCGCGCGAGAGAAAACGCTCGAACAGCAGCCGGTTGCAGGTGGGGTCGAGTTCGGTGATGCCGAGCACGAAGCACACCGCCGAGTTGGCCGCCGAGCCGCGCCCCTGGCAGAGGATGCTGTGCTTGCGGGCGAACTGGACGATGTCGTGGACTGTGAGGAAGTAGCTCTCGTACTGCAGCTCGGCGATCAGGCTCAGTTCGTGTTCCAGCTGGGCGCGCGCCCGTTCGGGCACGGCCTGGGGCCAGCGCCAGCAGGCACCGCGCTCGACCAGCTGGCGCAGCCAGGAGGTGGCGTCATGGCCCGCAGGCACCAGTTCGCGGGGGTAGCGATACTGCAGTTGGCCGAGGTCGAAGCGGCAGCGTTCGGCGATGCGCAGGGTTTCGTCGAGCAGAGCGCCCGGGTACAGCTCGGCCAGTTCCTCATACCGGCGCAGATGGCGCTCTCCGTTGGCGAACAGGTAGGCGCCCGCGTCGGCCACGGGCAGGTGCTGGCGGATGGCGCTCATGCAGTCCTGCAGGGCGCGGCGGCCACGGGCGTGCATGTGTACGTCGCCGCAGGCCACGGCGGGCAGGGCGCAGGCACGGGCCAGGTCGAGCAGTCGCTGCAGGCGAGCGTTGTCGCCCGCGCCCCGGTGCAGTTCGACGCCGAGCCACAGGCGCTCGGGGAAGCAGCTGCGCAGCCAGGGCAGGGGCTGGGCATCCTGGGCTTCCAGCCAGATCGCCAGCAGCCCATCGAGCGGGGTCTCGAAGTCTTCGCGCAGCAGGCGGTAGGTGCCTTTCGCGGCCCGCCGTCGGGCACGGGTGATCAAGCCGCAGAGGGCCTGGTAGCCCGCCAGGTTCTCGGCCAGCAGCACCAGCTTGGGGCCGCCCTCGATCAGCACTTCACTGCCGACGATCAAGGCCACGTCCTGTTTTTTGGCCGCCTGCCAGGCGCGCACGATGCCGGCCAGGGTGCATTCGTCGGTGATCGCCAGGGCTCGGTAGCCGAGGCGGGCAGCACGCTCGAACAGCTCCTGGGCGCTGGAGGCGCCGCGCTGGAAACTGAAGTTCGACAGGCAATGCAGTTCGGCGTAGCCGTTCATGCGAACCAGCCGTGCAACTGCAGGGGGCCACTGCTGCCGACCGGGCGGAAGGCCCAGCCGCGCTGACCGTTGCGGGTCTCCACGACGTAGTAGTCGCGGCGTATGTCGTCGCCGTCCCACCAGCCGGATTCGATGCGCTCCGGGCCGCAGAGGATGCGCAGCGATGCCTCCTGCAGCGCCTGTGGTTCGGCGAGCAGCCAGCCGGGGCGCGGCGCACTGGCGGGCAGCGCTGCGGCGATTGGTTCCTGCGTCCAGGCGCGTTCGGGGCGGTGATCGGCACGCGCGCCGAGGCCATGTACGGCCTCGTCACCGAGGCGGGCACGCAGGCGTTCGCGCAGCTGTTCCCAGGGTTGGTTCTGCTGCGGGCGTTCAGTGAACAGCTGATGATGCTGCGGGGCGAAGGCGGGCAGTTCGCGCGCGACCAGGCGCACCGCCAGGACCGGCGCGGGCAGTTGCTGGTGTTCCAGCCGGCCACGGGTCAGTTCGAAGAGCATGCCGGCGTCGCGCTCGGCGCTGAGCAGGCCGATCTGCACCCGGGTTTCGTTGCCGGTGCGGTGTTCCAGGTGCAGGGCGAAGCGTTGCACGCCACTGTCGCGGCCCGCCAGGTAGGCGGCGAGGTCAGCGGTCAGGCGGCGTAGCGGGAAGAGCAGGGCCTGGTGCGACGCCACTTCGAAGTTCAGTTCGATGCGGGTGTCGAAGACATCCGGCGGTGTGTAGAACTCCAGGGCCAGGGGGCGCTGCCCGAGCAGGGTGTCGAGCTGCGCCAGCACCTCGGCCGGGAAGCGCCTGGCCACGCTGGCGCGCGGCAGTTCCCAGAGTTGCCGCAGCTGTCTCAGGCCCATGCGGTTGAAGGCGCTGCTCGCGGTGGCGCTCAGGCCGAGGCGATCCACCGGCAGCGGGGCAAGCAGCTGCTGTAGGCCATGCGCATCACTGGCCAGCAGGCCGTCGCCGACGTTGACCAGCACGCGTGCCGCCGCCGGGTTGGGAGCGGCGGCGATGCGGTGCTGAAAACCCAGGGCGGCGAGCTCCGTGCGCAGGCGCGCCTCGAAGGATGGCCAGGGGCCGAACAGACCCAGGCTGGATTGCACCTCCAGCAGCAGGCAGCGTGGGTAGTGCAGGCTGACCTGGGCGCTGAAACCATAGGCCCAGGCCGCCAGGAAGCGGTGCCAGCGTTCGATCTGCCCGACGTCGTATTTGCAGGTGGCGAAGTCGTGCGTCAGGGCCTGCGCGGCGGTCAGCGACAGGCCCGGTTTCAGGCCGAGCGCACGTGCGGCCGGGTTGACGGCCTGCAGCACGCGGCGCTGAGGCGAACCGCTGAGCAGCGCCAGTGGCGTCTCGCTGTCGCTGCGCTGGCGCAGCACGCCGTCCATGGCCAGTTGCGGCAGCAGGATGCAGGCCCAGAGCATGTGCGCCTCAGTGCCAGGGGGCGGCGATGGGGCGTGCAGGGGCGAGGCCGCCACGGCACTTGAGCACGCGAATGCGCGCCGGCAGGCTCTCCACGGCCAGGCGCAGCGCCGCTGGCGAAGGGTTTGCGGCTTCCTCGAGCGGGCGATAGGCAAAGGCCAGGGTCTGCCCGGTCGCGGCGGCCACCTGCAGGCGGCGCAGCGCGCGGTCGTCGGCCTGACGCAGCCAGCACAGCACGGCGCCGCAACTGCCCGAGCGCAGGCACTGCTCGGCGGCCCAGAGGGCATCGCGTGCCTGGGCGCGGATGATGCTCAGGTGGCGCAGGTCGATGCCGGCATCCTGCCAGGCCTGGGGATAGGGCAGGTGGGGCGGAGCCACCAGCACCACGCGCTCATTCGCCTGGGTGAGGCGCGCCAGGGTCGGCCACAGCAGGCGTAGTTCGCCGATGCCGGTGGCGGCCGTCAGCACTTCGCTGAGCGCCGCAGCCGGCCAGCCGCCACCCGGGAGTGCGGCATCCAGCACGGCATGACCCGTCGACGGATTGGACGGTGAAGGGGCGGAGACGACCTGCCCGCGCCAGACACGGCGGGCATCAAGCAGGCGATCGAGAGCGACCACGGATGACATGCGGGTAATGCACCAAGAATACTGTATGTATGAACAGTATTTGCTTCCGGCTGGCCAGGGTCAAGTCGCGGGCGATGAAGCGTGCAGCTCGCTGCCCGGGGGCGCCGCTCGCGGACTCAGGAGGGCGCCCGCTCGACCCGGTTACGTCCGGCCGATTTGCCTTCGTAGAGCGCGGCATCCGCGCGGGCGATGCTGTGGCTGAGCGATTGTCCGGCGTGGTGCTGGCTGATGCCGATCGACAAGGTTACGCCGATGTGGCTGCCGTTGCCGTCGATCCGCAGCGCCTGGACGGCCTCGCGAATGCGCTCGGCGCTGGCCGCTGCCTGGTCCAGGTCGGTGTGCGGCAGCAGCGCGAGGAATTCCTCGCCTCCCCAGCGACCGATGAAGTCCTGCTCGCGCATCGAGTCCTTGAGCACGCGGCTCACGGCCTTGAGCACCTGGTCGCCCATGTCGTGCCCGTAGGCGTCGTTGATCGCCTTGAAGTGGTCGATGTCCATCAGCATCAGGGTCATCTCGGCCGGCTGCTGCACCTTCTCGGCCAGGCTGATCAGGTGGCGGCGGTTGAACAGCCCGGTCAGCGGGTCGGTGGTGGCCATGCGTGCCAGCTTCTTGTGCGCGCGGGTCACGGTGACCACGTAGAACAGCGCCAGGTAGCTGAACATGCAGAACACCACCGTCAGGTTGAAGACATGCACGGCCAGCAGGGCGTTCGACGAGATCGGTTGCAGCGGTGGCAGGTACCACATCAGGACGTCCAGCCCCACGTAGTAGGCCCACAGGCAGATGGCGAGTATCCAGGCGCTGCGTGCCCGCATGCTGACGAACAGCGCCGGGATGAACATCAGCAGGTAGTAGTGAAAGCCACTCTCCCAGCCGACCATCAGCGTGCCCAGCCCCGCATGTACCAGCACTTCGATGCGGATCAGCATCACCGCCAGGCGGTTGCGCCGCTGCTTGAAGGCGCGATAGGCGTAGACGTACATGGCCACGCTGATCACGTTCACCCAGCCGAGGATCGGGGAGCCGAGGCCGAGGAAGATGAACAGGAAGGCGACGTCCACGCAGGCCGCCAGCTGGCAGCAGCGCATGGACAGTTGCCAGAACTCGGGGCGGGCCTCGCGTTTATGAGGGTTGTCTGAGGGCATCGCTGAAGGCTTCCTGGCCGTTGCTGGAGCGCCCGGCGCACAGGCGTCGGGTCAGCGCGGCGACGCCGTCGCCGTGCCGGGCCACATTACGAGGCCGCTCGTCGTACGTCCAGTGGCATTCGGCCATGTGCGCGATGTGGCGTTCAGGCGCTGACCCAGCGCTGGCGTGCCCAGCCGCTCAGCGCATCGACCGCCAGCACCAGCAGCAGCATGGCGAGAATCACCGTGGCCGCCTGGGCCTCCTGGAACAGGCTGAGGGACATGTAGAGCATCTGCCCCAGGCCACCGGCGCCGACGAAGCCGAGCACGCTGGCCATGCGGATGTTGTTCTCCCAGCGGTACAGGCTGTAGGCCACCAGTTGCGGCCAGACCCCCGGCAGGGTGCCGTAGCAGAAGGCGAGCAGGCGGCCGCCGCCGTTCTCGCGGATGGCGTCGGCGGGTTCGCGCGGGGTGTTTTCCAGCGCTTCGGCGAACAGCCGGCCAAGCACGCCGGCGGTGTGCAGGGCCAGGGCCAGGGTGCCGGCATTGGGGCCGAGGCCGGCGGCCAGCACCATCAGCGCCGCCCACACCAGCTCGGGAATGGCGCGCAGGGCGTTGAGCAGCAGGCGCGTGGCGTGCAGGGCAAGGCCACCGAAGCGGCCGGCAGCCGGCAGGGCCAGGGCCAGGCCGAGCAGGGCGGCGAGCAGGGTGCCGATGGCGGACATGGCCAGGGTTTCCAGCGCGCCACGGCCAATGGCCTGCAGGTGCGCGGCGGAGAAGTCCGGATGCAGGAAGCCACTGGCGTACTGGCCCATCTGCGCCAGGCTGTCGCCGGCCACCAGCGCGCCGAGGTCGATGCCCAGGTAGACGAATGAGGCAATCACCGCGCCGAGAAGGGCGAGGAGCAGGATCAGGTTGCCGCTTCTCATGTCAGCCTCGCGCGCAGCAGGCGGCTGAGCTGGTCGGCGAGCAGCACCAGCAGCAGGAAGGTGAGCAGCATGCTGGCCACTTCGCCGCCCGCGAACATGCGCAGCGACAGGTCGATCTGCTGGCCCAGGCCGCCGGCGCCGACGAAGCCCATCACCACCGAGGCGCGAATCGCGCACTCCCAGCGGTACACGGTGTAGGAGAGCATCTCGCCAGCGGCATTGGGCAGCACACCGTAGGCGAAGGCCGCCAGGCGGCTGCTGCCGGCGCCGAGCAGGGCGCGGGCGGGGCGGGCATCGACCGACTCGAAGATTTCCGCGTAGACCTTGCCGAGCATGCCGGCGTAGGTGATGGCGATGGCCAGCACCCCGGCGGTGGGGCCGAGGCCGACG
>CEUI01044569.1_pt1 | contig 12462 bp, 16 predicted proteins | sample 531411 | NCBI WGS metagenome assembly CEUI01 (sample SAMEA2622841, study PRJEB7988) | marine metagenome | isolation source: saline water (ENVO:00002010), including
GAAGAGGGTGAATATAAGCCCCTGTCTCGTGCAGAGCTTGCAGAGAAGGTGAGGCTCGTTAAGAAATGAAAGTAGAAGAACTATTTGAGGGTATTAGTAGTATCCTCTACCACTCAACCGGTATACAGCAAGCAGCAAGCATCATTGAAGATAATCGTTTCATCCTCAGTGCTGATTTTGCGAAAGACGCAGAAATGAAGTCCAGTAAGCCTATGTTCTACCTGAGCACAACTCGCAGTCGTGCTGGTAGCTACCATAACAGCGAGAACAGTATGTTCAATGGAACTGTAATCTTCGTACTGGATGGTCGAAAGCTTGCTCAGAACTATTCTGGCACACCAGTCGATTACTGGGGCGATTCATTCAGAAATGAGTACGGTGTTCCGATGAATGATGAAATGGAAGATCGAATCTTCTCACCAACCAGAGCTATCCCTTCGCGGAAATACATCATGAGTGTCGATATCATGATGAAAGAGCCTCGCAAGAGTTCGTTCAGTGGTGAAACGATGAAAGATACCCACCGAGGACTGAACAAGCTGGTCTTTGCTGCCAAACGAGCTGGTATTCCTGTTCGAGTGTTTGACTCCCAGAGTACAATGTTAACCGGTAGAAACCCTGCTAGTCTTGGAGCTCTTACCGATCGCAGCGAAGGATCACCAATGTTCGGTGATGCACCAAATCGACGTTATAAGCCATACGAAACAGACGCGCTGCGTAACCTCCTACTGGTTGGTGAGATGTTGCTCAAGGGTAAGCGTCCGACGGAAGAGATGCTGTATTTCTTCACAGGCCCGTATGGGTACAACAGTCCGTATTACAAGAAAGAGATGATCGGTAAGTTGAAAAACGATGTGTTCAACGAAACAAAGCGCGAGTCTATGCAGAAGCTGCGAACCATGATGGTTCGTTACCGCGTAAAGAATGTTGTTGAACTGGCTGACGCCATCCAGAGTGAAGCTGAGAGTATGGGATACTTTAAATGAATATTGAAGAACTATTTGAAAACGATAATGAGATTCTCACCGAGGCTCTGAGAACAGAACTCGCAAAGGACGTCGACCGATTATACACGCAGTTATTCAGAGATGATGTACAGAAACTGTTCAAGGGCGGACATGTAGATGATATTTCTGTCTTGATGCTTACACCCCCAAGAATCATTAGTCGAAATCTCTTCGCGTCTAACGAACTCAAACTTGTGTTTGCTGAGTCGCCTGTCACTATTCTCGTGAACCGTGAAGGAAACTACTACAATAGCCACACTGGTATTCTCTCATTGAGTATCAGTCAAGAAGCATTGAAATTCATGAAACAATATGGCGACGGCACTATCGATGGTATCAAAAAGAAGATGCCCGGTTTCTTGAACCAACTACAACGCGACTTGTCACCTAACCGAATAAAAGAGTCTATCTACCACGAACTGGCGCACTATGTTGATGACATCAGGAACAGCAAGCACCTGACACGAATGATCAGGAGGACTGCTGATGATATCGATACCACTGGTGGTAAGAATATAAGCAAGATTCGTATGCGCGGTAAGAGCGACATCTACCTCACCGACTATGAGATGGAAGCAATGGCACATAACGTATATCAAGCATATCGGAAGTATCAGAAGATTTGGGATCGTTTAACATTCGATGACCTTATGCAGAAGTCTTACATTCTTGGTGTTGCTTACAAAGGGTTCAAAGATTCGGATGCTAGAGACGGGACGGACAAGGCAGTACAGTTCAAACGATCCCTTATCACACGGATGAATCGAGAGGGGATTCTAGGTCGCAGAATGAGGTAACAAAAAACCCGCCAATGGCGGGTTTCCTATATGAGAGGGAAAAAGGAAGGAAAAACCTCTCACATTAATATTTACCATAAACATCACTTTTTACCATGAGAACGAGAATAACCAGCTCTGATTCTAGCAGCTCTTGATTCTTTCTCAGCATCCTTCTTGTTTGTGAAAGAACCAATGTATCCGAATGGTGCTACCTTCACCACATACTTATTGGTTCTGGTGCAAAAATAACAGTTGGGAATACCTGTTTTGTTTGAAGATGGCATCTTCCTATTCTTCATATTGATAGCTTGAGAGACATCGCGCAGGTTGGTCCATCTGTTGTTCATTGAGTTCTGATCTTTATGATCAACAACCCCCTCGGGCCAATCCCCTGTCATGAGCACCCACGCGATGCGATGTGCGTAGTAGCTCTTACCTTCGATCTTAATCTTTATCGATCGACGCCCGGTCGTCGAGACGTGCTCGGTTCCCGCTTGCTTTCCTGCGAATTTTGAATCAAAGCTCGGGATACCTCTTTTCTTCCATATAAAGATGCCTGTCTTCGGTAAGTAATTGAGGTATTTATTTAAAACATCGAAATCCATTGAAAAATCCTATAAATAAAGAAAAGGAGAAATTTCATGGGACAGTACAACGTCGTAGAGGCTCTTGTCAAGAAGCCGGGTACTGAAAAACCTAGAACCAAAGAAGAAGACGATGAATGGGTCAAGTGTGCGCTTGATCCTTTCTACTTCATGACAACATATTGTAAGGTCGTCACACCAAAAGGTCGGAAACTTTACGAGCCTCGAATCTATCAAGAGGATATGCTCAGTCTGATCTGCGAAGAACAGATGACGTGTATTAACGCGCCCAGACAGTGTGGGAAAGCGCTGGCTCTTGATACTGTGGTTCCGACCCCAACAGGGTATACAACCATGGGTGATATCGTGCCCGGTGACTTCGTGATTGGTGATGATGGTAAACCAACTCAGGTGATCGGTGTGAGCCCAGTGATGCATGATCATACATGTTACCGAGTTCGTTTCAGCACTGGTGAAGAGGTCATTGCTGACGCAGAACATCTGTGGACGGTAAACAAGAAATGGTCTAATCGTAAGCACACTCTAACAACCCAGCAGCTTCTGGATGCTGGTGTTCTCGTCGGTAAGAAGAACGAAGCCCGTTTCACTATCGATACAATGAGTGCGTTCGATTCAGTCGAGGATATTCTACCGATCGATCCATATATTCTTGGGTATTGGTTGGGCGACGGAACATCGCGTACAGGTGCCATCACCGTTCATAGAGATGATCTATCAGAACTTATCGAAAACATAGAAAAAGCTAATCTGGTTGTGTCCAGAGTGAGTGAGTATCGTCCCGGTGTAATGTGTGTTGGAATTGAAGGGCTAACAAGTACTCTTGGTGGTCTGAACCTTCGACAGAACAAACATATCCCTATCCAATATCTCAGAGCCTCTCGTGAGTCTCGAATCGCACTGTTACAAGGGATTCTGGATAGTGATGGGTCTGTATCTGCGGATAAGGGTCGAATCGATCTTATGCAGAAGTCGAAGACGTTGATTGATGATATCCACGAACTGATCAGTTCTCTGGGTGTGCGTTGCTCACTCCCATCAACCAAAACAATTACCCAATTCAACGAGAGTGGTGTTGACTACTATCGCATTCTTGTAAGCATCTTCTCCGCAGACTTCCAACCGTTTCGTCTCGAACGGAAACGTATCAGGGTTCGCGAAAACCCGGCTGAATCGAGAAAGTATTCAACCAAGAAGCGTCAGATAGTTGCGATCGAACCGGTTGAATCTGTACCTGTTCGGTGCATCAAGGTGGATAATGAGTCAAGCCTGTTCTGTGTTACACGAAGCTTTATCCCAACGCATAACACGGTATCTCTTGGGCTCTATGCGCTGCATCAGGCGATCTTCATTGATGACTTCACCGTAGGCTTCACGTCATTCAAAACAGCGAACTGTAAAGACTTCCTAGCCCGTGTGAAAACAGCATATGAGGAACTCCCAGACTTCCTGAAGCCTGCTGTTACTCTCTACAACCGCACCGAGATCGCTTTCGCTCATGGTTCCCAAATCTATGTTCAGGTAACCAGTGAAAACGCGCTTCGCGGTCGTACCAACCAATTGGCGATTATCGACGAATTCGCGTTCGTAAGCCCATTGGTGGCTGAAGAATTCTACACAGCTCTGCTACCGTCGCTGACTGCGGATGGTGAAGATAGTGTTACCAAAGCAATCTTCATTTCGACGCCTCGTGGTACTGTAGGTAAGTATGCTGAACTGGCATTCGGTGCTATGGCGAAGACCAATGGTTTCGCTTACATGAAAGTTGATTACAAACTGATCCCCGGTCGTACCGAAGAATTCAAGAAGAAGATGCTCGGTAAGATGTCGAAGGAGAAGTATCACCAAGAATATGAAGGTGCATTCGTTTCTGACAGCCCCCTGTTGATCAACTCTTCTATCCTTGAGTCGCTGAAACCAAAAGAACCAGTTAAGCAGTTCCGCACATACTTCGATATCTTTGTTGATAGCTTCAAAGGAAGACGAATTGCGTTCGCATGTGACGTTTCAGAAGGTATCTCAAAGGATAACCACGCAATTCAGGCAGTTGATATTGAGACATTTGAGCAGGTTGCAGAGTTCGCTAACAACACTTTGAACCAAACAATGTACTTCAAAGAGATCGTGGCATTTGTTGAGTATCTCTTCGACGAAGGTGCACTCGATGTCTACTACACCGTGGAAGCAAACAGCGTTGGTCAGGGTATCATTCGTCTAATAGAAAACAGCGACAACGACGCACTACAGAATGCTGTGATGATTTCGGATATCAACAAGGATGGTGTCATTACTCGCTTGGGTACATACACGACAAACCCGAAGAAGATGACTGGGTGTATGTCCTTGAAAGATTTGGTAGAGACTCAGAGACTTCGCATCAATTCGATCAAACTTCTCACTGAGCTGAAATTCTTCATCAAACAGGGCGCGAGCTTTGCTGCGGAGAAAGGGGCAAAAGACGATATGGTTATGGCAATGGTTCTACTAATGAACATGTTGCCACAACTGGCGAACTTCGATGACGATGTTTACGACAGGGTAAACAACATCGATGACGTCAATATGGATGACGAGGTATGGGGGATCAGTTTTTGATCCCCTTTAAAAAATCAGACATTCGTCTTGATTCACGCATTAGGGATGTCCATACGTCGATCCCTGCGATATAGATTAAAAACGAAGCACTTACAAAGAAGTTCATCCCAGACCACAACCAGACCACAACTCCTTCTGGCGTGTATGCATTGTGCGTGATATATATTTGGTTAATACAAAACAACACACTTGCGATGATTGTGAATACTGTCCCGAACATTGCTACTCTTTTATACATTCCAGTAAGCGAGAGAAGCTTCACGATGATGACGATACTCTTACAAAAAACAAGAGCAAAGATGATTATATTGATCACACCAATAAAATGAATTAACATCTTTATGCACCGAAGATAAGAGTTGCAACACCACCGAGTACGGCTACCAGCACAGCCCCACAAAGAAACTTGATACCAGTCAGGATTACGCGTTGAGCTGCTTGATCTACCACAACACGGTTTAGTTCTTCCTGTACTTTAGGAATAACAGAAGCCCGCTCTTGTAGTACAATCATCGAGTGATGAAGAGCTGTATTCTGAGCCTGCGATTCTTGAAGAACATGAATTGCGTTGGTCAGGTTATTAACATTGTTTGTTAGTGTGAGAAGGGCATTGTCCAATTTGTTTTGTAGCTTGTTTACTTCCTGTGTTAGCTGACGATCTGTGTCTTCCAGTCGCGTTAGCCTCTCATGAACGTCGTCTTCAAACATAAACTTTCCTTAAAGCAAAAAAACGGGGACACAAAATCCCCGTGTGAAACTATTTATTGTTATTATTTGTTGTTTTTATTACGGGGTTTCGAGTGCGGTTACACGAGAATCCAGATCAGCTACCTGATCGACGAGAGTTTGGACAGTACCGGTGATGTCTGATGCGACATTCCGTTTAGCAGCAGCAGCTTGCAGCTCACTGGTCAGTGCTACGCGTGGGGCAAAGAACTCAGCAGCCGAGATGCCGATGGACAGTACAGCTTCTGCAAACTTTTCTTCAAAAGTAGCAGATGGATTACCTTCGATAGTCCAAGCATCAACTTGTCCCAGAAACTTGTGATCGGGGGCCATCAGTTGCTCATCAAGCAGGATTTCTTCGGTCTCATTAGCTCCTGCTACTACGACGGCGTCTTTCTCCACTCCACCGATTGTACGTTGTACGATTGTTACAGCCATTTGTTTTTCTCCTAGTTGAAAAAGTTACAATACTATTTAGTGCGGATGGAATATTCAGAGACAGTGTCGTCGGTTTCCAAAGTAATTCTTTTCGCGATCTTCCGCTGCAACTCAATACCAGCATTGCGTTTGATATTACATTCCGCTACATTCTTAGCGCTTCTGACATACGCAACAGTAAGAAAATTGAGTAGCTCTTCCTTGTTCTTTGCACCGGGTTCAGGTGAAACCATCTCACATTCCGCTAGGTACTTCTCCGGTATCGTCACAGGAACCGGAACCTCCTGATAAACAATGCGCTCGAAAAAGCACCCGGTACAGATCGTCAATATCAGAACTGTCATTACCAACAGCTTCAGTTTGTTCATTTGCTTGATCCTCTTGCTGTGAAGCACAATCCTTCTTGCGCTCAAGTTCTTTCACAGCTCTAAGAAGATCAGTGAAATCTTCTTCGCTGTTATCGATAGATGTCTCAGTAGCCTGATCGACATCGTTTATATCGTTCTGGATGTTTAGAAGAGTACGAACCCGTTCATTACATGATTCCACTTTAATGGACAGGTTATCTCGTTCTGTCAAAAGCGATGCATTCTCTTCCAGTTTCTGGTTGTACAAATAGGAGACGCCACCAAGCGCACCAGCCAGAGAAACAACGAGTGTAGCTAGGATGATTACTGCTTTGTCAGTCAACCACGTCTTTATCTTTTTCAGCATTTAGTTCACGCTCCTTATCGTCATCTGACTTTCTGTGCCATTGATAGAAATTGATAACAGTTGTCAGCATACCAAAAATAGCTGTTACTACTGTAGCACCAGCAGGGCTAATCGTAGTAAGAAGTTCGACATTCATCATGAAGAGTGACCAATGGGTCAGCATCACCAGAACCCATATCAGGAGTAGGCGACGAAAAAACTTCTGTTCATTGAATATCTTATGTAACATCCTTTTCATTACATTCTTCAGCCATATAAACAATTCAATATCATGTGGTTAAGATCACACGACCTCCGCATATACGATCTCACACGCATGAGTAGCCATAACCCAAACGTCATCACCGCCAGCAGCGATATCTTTGTGAGCGTAAGGAAGGCTCAGGCTTGTCAATACATCACCGACAACACCAGTTGGTTGGGTTGCTGATTGCATGATGCGTACCCGAACAATACCAAGGTTCTTCACGAACATAGCATTACCTGTGGTGATTCCACCCAATGTATTCAGGTTAGTCCAAACACCCGCTGCGAGTGTCACATTATTGTAGTTCATCCTAGTCTCCTATTACTTATTGAACTTCTGGTACGCACGAGCCATTTTGGTATCGTAATCATACTTCTTGTAAGCTGGTCCATTATAGATACGTGCGAACTCAGCCCAGTCTTTGTTTTTCAGTGCAGCATGAAGCTTTCCTGATGTATATTTTTCGATGAATCGAATAAATGCGTCCAGTTGAGATGCTTCGTCTCGATACATCGCATTGATGAAAGACTGAAGAGTTGGGTATCCCAGAAACTCCCAATGGAATCCCATGATCTGGAACAATCCCCATGAACATGACATCAACGCGCACTCACGATCCAGTTTAACCGCCTCACGCAACCGTACATGCTCCGCAACACCACCAAGGTAACCACCACTCTTCATCATCACCAGCGGGTTGTCAGCGGGCACGCTGAGCCCTTTACGGCGCATCAGTCGATACATCCAGTGACGCTCATAGAGAATCACCGGTTCTCCTGTACTAAGGAAACCACCATTTCGACTTTCTACTTCTGCAACTGCTTTGACAGATGCAACATCAACACCAAGTCGTACAGCTGCATCAATGTAATCCTGTTCTACTAATCTCTTACTCATCTGTAACCTCTACATGAAACGAGAGGGTAGGTTTAGACCCACCCCCGGTATTCGAAACAATCTCCCCATTATCGAATTCAACAGTTATTGGAGATTCCTGACTCTCAGAAACCAATACCTGTTCATCGAATGTTAGTTCTACTTTCTTCATTTTAGATTGGCGGCGGCATTAAATCTTCGACGATACACGAGAACGGTGATAATCCAGCGCTGGTGTCTAATCTGAATGATTGAACACCACGATAGCCTTCAGCCCTGATCCCAACGTCAGCCATTTCTGTAAATGGAGTTACCTCCCCAGTGAGTGGATCAAACGAAGACAAACCACCACCGGTAATAGGTATCAAGATATTAGTATTATCCCAATCCCATCCACAAATTACCGAAAAATTCATATCGGTTGGTGAGGGATTTGTATAGATTTCTGTTCCACTAGAACCATACTGATCATGAACAAAAGTAGTATTACTGAAATCGAAAAGCATAACTTCGGGGTCAGTTTCATCGCCATATACAGTGAACGATACTTTATCCAAAAAGGTATCACAGGTCAAAACTTTATTCATTTTCGTACCAACTGGTCTTTCGAATGTATGTTCAACTCCAAGTGGAGCGATTTGTATATACGGACCAACCTCGTCTGATGCTATTGACACCTCCATACATATGACGTGTATTGAGTCGGTTCCATCACCAGAAATATCGGTTATGACTAGAACAGACGAACCGGTTGTAATACCACTACGTTCCAGCCAGACCATCTGTCCTAAATCAGTATCATACATCGATCCAGAATAAAGTATGCCCATAAAAAACGTCGTTCCTATATGAGCCCCTCGAATTTCATCTATCGCGAAGATATAAAGATACTTTTGTACCTGACCCTGAGAGTCGGTAACATTATAATGAATGTATCCAAAATCAGAGGTGCTGTTTACACCAGAAGCGGTGACAGTGAATATCTGCTCCACTAGCTCAAGGTCTTCTATTCTAAAATTCTGAATGGGGAATTTCTCCAAACCATTCCCGTCGTCACCGAGAAACAGCACTTCAACATCAATACCACCGATTCCTTCGGCTGTTAAAACAGCAACCCATCCACCATTTGTGCTGTTGCTAATTTCAGGAGAAAACCACTGCATTTCATAAACAAATGGGTCTGCGGTGTCAGAGAGCAAAATAGGAGTCGATGTTGGGTCAGCTAGCAATTGGAAATAAATTTGCTGTAATTCCACCCCAAAGTTAGTACCAATAACCCCACCATTCCCAGCATATTGAGTACCACGACACAAGTCAGCCAATGCGGTTGAACTGTTTGTAGAATACAATCTGCGTGTCGTCGGACTATTACCAACGATCTCGCCAACCAAAACAACATCAATGATCGGTGGAGTTGGGTCGGGTTCGGTTAGGAATGTGCATACAGTCGAAAACTCACCATGCATAAGGACATAATTATCAGCACTTGTTTTATGTTGCATGATGATCCAATAATCACCACACGAGAAATCAAAGGCATGGGTAACAGCAGGAGGGATGTCAATGGTGATTTCACCAGCAACCCCATCGGTTACTTCGATGTATGTATCTGGGTTATTCAGGTCAAAGAGAACTTCCTTCTCACACCCACATTCTTTCTTCATGACCTTCATGAATGCGCGGTATTGACTAAGATCGACTGGTTCTTTCTGACGAGTCGAACAATTCTTCACACTGGCATTAATAACCTGCTTAAAGCGTGTGCCTTTGTAAACAAGTAGGTTCTTCTTCACTGGAAGTAACATTCTGGAATTTCTCCTTTAGTATACCCTATTTACAAAAGTCCCCACGCTGGGTGGGGATCAATTAGTGGGGATCAATTAGTGGGGATCAATTAGTGGGGACGCTCTCCTGTGTATCGCCATAGGTAGGCGACCTTTGATGACCTCGGTGTTTTAAGTCTCCAATTCACTTCCTCTGCAAATTGTCGATCCTTCACACCTCTAGTCAGCGTATGCCGCGAGAGCTCGTATGAGTGGTCTAGACGAAGGATATGACGACAGCAGTACTTCTCACTGTCCAAACCATTGAATGCCTTCTCCTTGAGATATATACCGATGTCAGACATCTCTTCTAGGGCAGTCCTGAAACCATCCTCAGCTATGAGGTCAGAATCATCCATGAACATGATATGAGTAAATCCCTCATCATTGTTCATATAAATCTCTTCGATGATCTCTGCGCGCCGTATCCCGATGTTCGGCTCCCCATTTGAGCCCGGAAACAGACGAACGGTAAGAACATCAGAAAATGGTTCAGTACTTCGTATTGTTTCTCTGAGCAACTCTTGATCCGTGCCATGGTATACCATGATAGGAACGATAATCTTCATAGAACCCTCTTAAACAAATCCAATTCATCTTCGGTGATGAAGTAGACAGAACAAGTCATCTGTCGCTCGTTCATAAGCTTCTTCAGACGATGGCGTCCATCAACCAACTTAAACCAATCATCCTTCTCAATTGCAATGAGTGGATATTTTGTGTTCGCCGCTTTATAACGAGGACTGTTCTCATCAATGTTAAGACCATCAGCGGGGATGAGATAGTGGGTAAGAACCTGTACTGGTTCATAACCCTTGTACTTGATATAGGGAATAAGATCGTTCAGGATATCTACCTTCGACCCATCTTCACAGTTATGTATACTCATATAATTCGAAACCCAAAGCTATATCGATTACATTCCGCATACACACAATGCCAAAAGAGTTCATCCTTTGGTGTTTTGAAGCGGTATAGATTCCAACCTTTGTTGTCCTGAACAGATACGATTTCACCTGTCACAGGGTCTTTGTATTTGAACCAAGACTCACCGGTTTCAGAGTAAACCATATAGATTCGCTCATAAGGTGCATCTGAATTTGTATGCCACCCCATATACCCACCACACGCAGGATACATCCAGTAACCAGATGGAGAGATCATTCGACCCGCTACCATCTCTTGGACGAACGGCGCAAGCGTGAGTGTCGCTTGTTTACCGAGCTTGAGCATGAAACAGGTGTCCTCTGCTGTTGGAATGTCTACCGAGAAGTCAAAGTCATCTCGGGTACATTCCTTCGCACGTTTAACGTCGCCAGCGAGTTCAGGTTGTGGTGTGATTAGCCTGTTGAAGTATTTTTCATAATCACAATCTTCAGAGAGCTGAAGAGGACCATGTAAAATCATCATCACGCCATTCCTTCGTATTTCTCGTTATAGTCAATAACAAAGATGTGAGGAACCATGTTCGTCAGATCGGTTAGCGTTTCAGCAGACTCGAATGTCTCGCGATATTGTTCAGGGAAGTCTCGAAGAGCTTGTTTATCCTTTTCAATCTCGTCGAGGATATCCTTTCTGTCTGTAGCCAGATAACGAATGCTGATTCGATCTAGGACACGCATAATCCCAACACGAGCCATGCGCAAGTCTTTCAGATGCTTGAGAATGGCAAATGTTTTGTTCATCTCAATCTTTGTCGGCGAATCGTTATTATCGAATTGCGCCAGATCATTGTTATAGATCAGAAGAAATAGCTCACCATCGAGCTCAGCAGGCTCTTGATATGGAATACAGAGAGTAGGTGAGTCAGATGGAATCACCTTCTCTTCTTTCAAGTCTTCCACCGATTTATCGGATACAGTAAGGGCTAGACGCCCTTTCGATATTGGGTTTTTGAAAAAAATATAGTTCAGCATGATGGTTTCCTTTTTCTTTAATTACTTACCAGAACAATGCTGCGCTGATGTATGCATGGTCTGCTAGGTTAATAGCAATCGCATGGATAGAGTTGACATCGTTACCACCACCATGAACAACAGTGGAAGAGCGCAATACGCAATTGATGTTGAAGTAGGTAACACCACGCACAGCCAGAGATGCAGTCGTTGTATCAAGAGCACCTGCGGTGAAGATGGGTGCCTGATCAGTCACACCAGTATCAATGGCACTCACAATCACGCAATAGCTCGTTGATCCACTTTGACCAGCAGCGGTCATATTGATTCGATATGAACCCGGATTCAACTTAACAAGACTTAGATTACGACTCGCGTAAACAAGACCAGTTGCACCATTGAAAGCGATGAAGCCCTTTGGTACGAGTGCGTCAACGTCACCGGCAGAGATAATACCAAGGTTACTACGGAATGCATCCGGGTCAGGAACATCAGCACCATTCAGACCAGCTTGGAGATAACGCGCATCAGACTGGACCTTGGTGTATCCATCTTCCAGTTTGAGGAAAGCGATTGTCCAGAAATCCTCATTGGTATCGAGGTCGGGGTTCTCACCGAAGTGATCAACCTTTGCTCGATAGATGTTACCGGTTGTTGGACCAATCGCATATGTGAGATCAGCCAGATAGGCAACATTACTATCCCATGGTGCAATACCACCCGTGGCAATGTTTGTAATACTCTGTTCAAGCTCGTTCAG
>CEUI01145582.1_pt1 | contig 12450 bp, 10 predicted proteins | sample 531411 | NCBI WGS metagenome assembly CEUI01 (sample SAMEA2622841, study PRJEB7988) | marine metagenome | isolation source: saline water (ENVO:00002010), including
CAGCAATAGCAGTAGGAGTATTATCTATTCTTAAATAGTTCTCACTCCAATCAAATTGATCATACATAAAGGGCATAGATTTAAATATATAATTATCAGCATTTTCTACTAAATCATGACTACATCCTGCTATATAGTTAGAGCTATTCATAACTGTAGATATAGAATAATTAATACTAGTATCTTCCAATGTTTCAGATATACCATTTAAAGATTCATAGCTACCATATGTTTTGGCTTCATCTATTACTGTTTTAGTTTTACCACTAAGACTGGATGCAGATCCTTCTGAATAAGAAGACCATGTTGTATCTAATTTAACCTGTTTTACTAGCCTATAAAAACCATCAGGCTCTTTATTATATCTTCTAAATCCTGTATATCCAGCTGTAGAAGAAGGGAATATATAAGAATTATCTGCTGTATATAAATTGATATGAGTAATACGTTTATTGATATCTCCATTTATATTTATAGTTACCCTACCAGCACTAGGATCCATCATTATATTTGATACTATTCGTTCTGATAATGGAGACTCCTGAAAAGAGTCATATAAAAAAGACACTTTATAATATATAGTATTATTCACATTAGAATAATCAGATGTACCTTCTACATGTACTTGAGTCTCAGGTATAGCTAACGTTTCTAAAGTATTAGGAGACGTTTTATTTATTGTATATAGATGTCCTGTTAATTTGTTACCATCCCAGTATAGACTAGGGCTATTAAATAAATAGAATCTATTAGTATCTAAACTACTTACTGTTAAATGTGCAACTGGATTATTAAATTGCTCATATGTTTCTGTACTAGGAGAAACTGTATTACCAAAATCATTTACTTTAACTGAATTTACTGTAAGGTTATCTATAAGTATATTTCCATTATTATATCTACTTATAAATATATTAGAGCCATTAGAATATATATAAGGATTTCTATTATTAGAAGTATCTGCTACATTATCTAAATAAAATAAAGGTTTAGTAGCTGCAAAGTCATCAAGTAAATCCTGAGTTTGTTCTACTGCTAATGTAAAAATCATATAGCTACCTTTTGAATTTCCTGAGTCATAAGGTAACTGTCTTGATGTACCATCAGTGTCCAATAAGAACCTATTATCATTAGCCCTATGAGATATTTTACACAATAAACCTACTTCACTATCACTATCTATATTAAATAAACTATTCTGTGCTACTCTCATAGAAACTATTACATTATTATTAGATTCATCTACCCATCCACCTTTGCTAGAGTCTCCTGTACCTGTATTTGCTCCTAAATAGGGCATTCTAGGCGTTATTGTTAAATCCCCATCAGTACTTAGGGTAGGAGCATTCCACACGATAGAGAGCGTATCTGCTAATGATGGGTTATAATCATACTCGGCTATAGTAAACCATAATACAGATCCTGTTTGCAACATATCTGTAACTATATACTGACCACTCCAGAAGAAGCTTTCTATATCACCTGTATATCCTGTAGAATCTATAGAGCCATCTGGTGTATTTATACCAGTAATAGTATTTGTTTGGACTATTTTAAATGTAGACCTATCTACCTTGTAGACAGTTCCAAATACTCTCGCACTACCAGTTACAGTTGTACCAGCTCTATCAAATACCCATAAGTATTTATCTGTTCCAGAGCCATAAGCAGCATCATTATTAAATAACGCTATAGATGCTATATCCCCAAAAACCTCTGACTTCTTTACCAGCTCCCCTGTGTTTTTATCAAACTTATATATATATCTACTATCTGATAAATTGGGATAAATATCATTATCAGTCCATTCTGTAGTATGTGATGATGCTGTTACATCTAATAAACTGGCTGATATTCCACCACCTATAGCATATATATACGTATCATCTTCAAGATGTTCCTTCATAGCTTGCCATAGTTCTGGTGCTTTTAATTCAGCATCTTCTACTTGTATACTAGAATATTCTGTGTCAAATTGTTTTTTTACATAACCAGCCCATTTGGGTGACTGATTTTTTCCAAGACCTATATGTACTTCTTGATTAGACTTAGTCATAGTAACATCTGAAGCACTGCTAATCTCTGTACTTAGTTCAGATATAGCAGGAGTACCATAAAAGTCTGATATAGCCTTTATCTTGCTATCACTAGGATCAAAATAAATAACATCCTGTGTAGCGTCATTAGGAGCAGGTCTATTAATAATCTCAAATGCTGAGGCATCTACACTAGATACTTTAGTAGTATCTTCAGGTCTACCAATAAGTCTGCCTTCCCTGTTTAGAGGATCTACATCTAATGAGTAAGATGCTGCTTCCTGAGGTATATCTACATCAGACTGAGTAGTATGTGTACCTAAATTAAAGTTACGTATTTCGAATAACTCTTTAGCCACCACTACCACCAAATCCAAGAAGCTGACCAATACTTCCAACTTGACCACTAATCGTATCAACTAGTTGATTACTAATATTAGTAAGAGGTTGTGTAGGATTACCAAAAGCATCTACTTGTGGACCTTGAGTTATAAATGATTGTACTGGGTCATAAGATTGTCCCTCTATTCCAAATGGACCACCTCCAGTTTGATAAGATCCTTGATTTATATTACTTTGATAAGTAGGAACTGTAGTTTGTGTAACAGCACCGGGAGTATAACTAGCCTCTTGTGTTATAGTAGGCTGTGTTGTAGTACCAGCTGTTACTCCACCAGCATCAACAACCCCACCTTCTTGTGAAAGACCACCTTCCCTTGTAACACCACCCGGAAGTCGACCTTTAAATCCAAATTGCATTCCCCTAGGAATCATAGGTCTTCTACGCTGACCCATTTGAGAAAACTTTGAGAAGAGTCCAAGCATATTACCCATCATATTCTCACCAGAAAATAATTTCTCAAAAGGACTTTTTTCAGCTTCTTCTTTAGCTAACCTATCTTTATTTGCTCTGGCGACTATATCTCTAACATTGAAATTAGTATTACCTAGCTTTATCTGTTCAGCCATCTCATCAGTACTAAGACTCTCATCAAATGCCATATGCTTTACTGCAGGTTTCTTGCCAGCCTTTACTATATCTAATATATTATAATTAGGATTACCCTTTACAATTTCATCAGCCATCTCCTCCTGTGTGAGTCCCTCTTTCTTTTCACCCCAATCCTTTTTAGGTTCAGTAGGAGACGGAGATTGCTGTTCATTAATTGCTCTTACTATATCTGTAACATTCTTACCACTACCACCTTTTAATACTTCCTCACTCAATCCAGTTATCTGATCTTGATTAGAGGGAGCTTTTATTATATCTGTTACATTGTAATTAGGATCTCCACTTAATATTTTTTCATTTATCTGCTCTTTAGTTAAAGGAGGTGGACCTTGATTAGCCTCAGTCTGTAAGCCTAATGGACCTTCACCTTGCTCTAATGTTAAAGCTTTGTCTGATAACAAATCCATATCTTTGTCCATTTTAATAGTTGCCATTGCAGTCTTAGGACCAAAACCACCATCTTCTTTTAACATCTTTCCTGATCCGTCTAAATAACCAGCTTCATTTAATTTCTTTTGATGCACCCTTACTGAATCACTATTAGTAGGATCAAATTTTATCATAGTAGATATCTCTTGAATAGCCTCTTTAGGAGATGGGGGTGCTACAGGTTTGGTAGTAGGCTTCTTATAAGGAGGTGGAGCTTTAAAACCTTCAGGCATTTTATACTTATTAAATCCAAGGTTTAAATTCATATTAGGCATTTTAAAATTACTGAAATTAAATTTAGGTACAGAAAAATTAGCTGGCTGTGCAGCTACCTTGCCACCTTTTGCATATCCGGGTACACCTATACTTTGAAATGTTTGGGCTGCACCTTGCATACCACCATTTTGCACTCTTCCACCACTAGCCATCATATTTCCAAGAGCTTGTTGCTGCTGTCTATTTAATACTACTTCTCCGGGAGTAAGCATAGCAGGAACTGTATCAGTATTACCAACAGCCCCACCTGTATTATAATGCTGTACATGACCACCACTATTATAACTAGGAATGACACCACCACTATGGAACCCAAATGCAGGCTGTTGTGGTTGTTGCATAGTTTGCCTACTGATTTGATCCATCCTATCTCTCATGCGTAGGTCATGATGGTTTTTTATCATAGGATTTATCTGTGGATCATTCAACCTTAAAGCAATACTCTCTCCAAACCTTTCCATATTCCGATCTTCAAGAGGTATTGTACTAGGCTTCTTTGATTCAAAGGGAGAGCCATAACCACGTGGTTCTCCATTGCCATATCCATATGCCATACTATTCTCCTTTATTTATTTTACGAGCCACCACCACCAAATTGTCCACCTTGGCTTCTTGTTCCATATCCATAAGGATCATTCTTCCATGGACCCTGTATTTGATCTTGAGAATAAGGTACTGGACCCATCTGATGAGATCCTAATTGATTATTCTGACCAGATCCAAATAAACCACCTATAGCACTACCTATACTGCCTAAGAAGCTTTGCTGAGGTGGAGCTTGTTGAGCAGGTAAGGCTGCTGTATTAGCTCCTTGTGGTGCATGTAATGGTGAATATACATCAGTAGGAGCACCACCACCTTGTAGTGATCGTAAGGCACCAAGTGTTTTTGGTCCCATAATCCCATCTACTTCAAGCTGTGCACCAAGTTTATTCATCTTTTCTTGTAGCTCCATTACCTGATCTTTATTTTCTGGATTAAACTGTCTAGCAAAATCCCTTGCTTGTCTCTGTGGTATCTGACCTTCCATAGTATCTTTAAAACGTCCCAAGAATCTACCTTCTTTACCACCTTGAAATAAGCCCTTATCATCAGTAAAGCCACCTTTAAACTTATCCCAAATAGATTCATCTTTTTTATCCATCATGGGACCTTCGGTAGCCTGCTTTATAGAATCCTGCTTTAAGGCAGTAGCTATTCCTTCATCACCAACTAATCCAGCTAAACCACCTCTTACTTTATTCATAGCATCGCCAACTAGAGAACCCTTTGACATGCCACCTGCTGATATAAAGGCATCAAAAAAACCCATATCATTCTCCTTTCAGTGTTTTACCCCAAAGGGTAGTTTTACCATTTATTATCTCTACTACATCTACTATGAAATCACCATTAGAAAACCAGTCTATTACTGCAAATGCATGATTCCAATTATGTAATTTATTCTTCAGCCATTTATTATTAGAACTAGACATATCTTTTAAACAGCCCAAAGACCAAGAACTAATAGTGCCACCAAGTCTTGTAAGTGTATGACGCTGTATATCATGCGTATGACCATACATTATATTCTCTCCATATGCAAGTAAGTGCTGCTTAGCATGATTAGTCGTTATATACGCTCCATGTATAAATGTTAATTTTCCTATCTTTAATGGTTCGTTCCATTCTTTAAACTTATAACCTCTCTCTTTCCATTTACATGCCTTTAAAAACGTGTAATCTTCTAAGTATGGGTACTCTTCAACAAACCCATATGTCAACCACTCGTCATGATTACCAGAACAGATATGCTTTTCTTTACAGCCGACTTTATCCAACGCTTCATCGAATCTATCAATCTGTTCATTAACAAGTCTAATCTCTTCATCTACAATAGGTATCTGATATTCTAATGGAGGTCTTTTTCTCCTTTTGTATTTCCAACCAGATACAGATTCCCATTCTCCTACATCTCCTAAGTTAATAAATACATTCGGCTTTACTATCTTTATTGCTTTTAGAACTACCTTTATTGCTGCTTCGTCGTGTATCGGAAAGTGTTGATCCGGTATCACTATGGCACGTCTGGTAACTTTCATAAGCTTCCTTATGTTCACAAGGACAATACACACTCATACTACCAATCCACATATACCTATCTAAGTTCAAAATGTACGAGGTCATCGAATGAATTATCCTTTGTTTTTGTGTCGTTATCCCAGTCGCCTCCCCAGATGACGTCTATCCCTAGTTGCTTAGCAGTTCCAAGTACGAAACCACCAAAGTAATGAAACCTGTCTCTATCCTCAAAATCTACTGGATAAGGAGCAACATCTACAGCATTACCTGATAGATGCCTACTGTTTAAAGTCTTTGTTGCACCCTCCTCTAGCAGTTCTTTTTGTTCTGCTAAAGATCTCTTGCCTTCAATAATGGTACAATCAAAATTCTTTACTATCTCCTTAAATAGATACTGTAAGCTAGGATTACATGTTTCAAGTCGTCCTAATGATCTTTTGCTAAAGTATGGCACTATTTTTTAATAGCCTTCTTTATACTATCCCATACCATATCTAATAAGATGTCGTCATAACTGATAGGTGTAATCTTCACTATTTTCTCTAGCATCCAAAAGATTGCTACGCATAATGTCCAATTATCTGCTATCCATTCCATTTTATTGTAACTCCTTTTTTATTTTAATTAATAAATATAATAGTGTGGCTATTCCCACACATAAACTTACCATCTCTGGCAACCATCCACTAACTGACAGCCACCATCCACCTATTCCTACTCCACTAGTTTTCAATGTATCTATTGCTTCTATCATTTAACGCTCCTTAAATAGAATAGTAATACCACCTTGTATAGAATTCGTACCGTCATAATTTGATTTTACCATTGGTAAGACTATATCACCTTTAGAAAGAGATATAGTGCTACCCCAATCCTCATATAGTCTTTCGTTAATTCTCCTCGCATCATTCGAGGTTGAACCATTTGTAACTGCTGCAAGAGTTAATGAAGTAGTACCCAACGCTTCCAAGGTTGGACTCCCATAATATACCTCGATTTGAAAAGGTCTATCATTAGCTGTATTTGAATATCCTATAGCCTCATAACTTGCTAAATAACAATTTATAGGAACAATATAAGGAGATGTCCCTGCATAACTCCCTGCTATAGCAGTTGGAGAAGAATCATAAGCATCCCATCTAGCCATTGAATCTAAAGTATCAGCACCTTGTTCAAAATATCTATTAGTATCATTTGAAGCAACTACAACGAATCTCCTTCTATGAGTCCAAATTGATTTAGGTGATTTTGTAAATGTATTAGCCATTATGTATAATAAATATAGTTAACATTTTCATCAGCCACTTCAGCTGCTACATATACATGCGATGTATTATCTATATCTAAACTATAAAAATCACCCGGCTGAAGTCTTATTCCACCACCTGAACCATTGCCAGCTACACCACTATCTCCAACAAATATAGCACCAGTATTTGCAGGATTAGCCTGTATATCAATACGCTTTATCGCAACATCTGCTGCTGTATGTATCTTTTCTGCTGAAACTCCAACATCAGCATCATAATCACTAACCATACCAGTAATATCATGCCCTACTTTACCAGTCGCACTACCATCTTCATTTACTAACATAACGTATTGAACGCCATAAAGAGAAGAAGCAATTCTAGCATACTCACCTTCAGCAACACCTACAGAAACAGGTAATGCTGATCCATCAAAATCTTTTGTTTCTGCCAATGCAGGAAATCCAAAAACTCCAACACTAACACCATGAGAACCTATAGCACCAATCCCACCTTGAATACATACATTTAATGCATTAGAGGTTTCGTTTATTCCTGTTCCATCATCTGCATGCAAGGTTACAGGCTGTGCATGATCTGATGCATCTACATATAATGCACCAGTAGCATTAACCTGTAAGGATGTATAATCACCATCATGAGAAACTAAATTTGCAAGTGAATCATTTCTAACTGCAAGCATATTTAGACCTCTATCCGAAGCAGTTGCTGAGGTATCTCCAATTCTCATAAGAGTGGCAATACTCAATACATCTAATGATGTCCAAAGAGCTCCATATTCATTTGTTAGAAGAGAGCTATAGTCACCATCATCAGATGGATTTACTGTGCCTAAACCTTCATCTCTAACTGCAAGTATGTGAATACCTTTATCACCACTTGAATGCACAGCATCTTCTGCTTTAGTTATATCAGTAATTGAAGTATGAATATTAGACAAATGATTATTTGCTATAGCTATAGGGAGATCATTAGTAGCTAATGTAACACGAAGAGTTCCTGAGTCTGTATTATCAGCACCAACAGATGCTGCTGTACCATTAAACTCCAGATCTACATCACCTATATTGACTGATGATGAAGCATTTAATACTACTTGTAGTTCACCGGCACCATTATCTAGAGGCTCTCCATCTACATCAACTAATCTTACTGTGTCGTTATTTATTAAAGACATCCCCGAGACCTGCTTTATCTATATTTTCTATTTTACCTCTCATTTTTAACCTAGCCATTTCATCAAATGCTTTTAATTTAAAACTCCTATATTCTTCTTTTATACTATCAAGACTTTCTCTTTTATTACTTATAATATCAAGTAGGTCTTCTATTTCTAACTTATAATTAGATATAGCAGTTTCCATATCTTTCTTTTTATTACTAGCATACTTTATTTCTTCTTGCGTTTTAAATATTATTTCTTGTTGCTTTTTAACAGTAGCTGAATATTCCTTTTCAGACTCTCTAGCCTTCTTGTCCATTTCAGCTCTTAAACGATCTGTCTGAATCACTTCTTCTTTATAGGATGCAATTTTCTCAATAGAATTTGCTTCTGCCTTCTTACAAGCTTCTTTTGCTTTTTTAGCAGAAGATTTAGCATTAGAGGAAGCTTTTTTATATTTGGATATATCTTTTTGGATATTCTCAAGTTCTTGCTCCTTATCTTCTAAAGATTTTATAGTTACATATAAAGACCCTAACTCTGCTTTAGTGGCAGCGATACTATCTTTATGTATCTGTATTTCTTCTTCTAATAAGGATCGTTCAGACATTTGATTACTTAGAGATTCGATTACCTCCTTCAATAGAGATTCTTTCTTATCAACAGCATCACGTCTTCTCATAAGAGTAAGATCTAGACTGTCAAGTGACATTTGCCTGTCAAATATAAGATCATCAATAGACCTTAATTTCTTTTCAGATTCCTTTATACTTTTCTTAATAGACTTATTATTAGAAGTTAAAGCTTTATTCTGAGCCTTTAACTCCTTATTCTTTTTAACCACCTCTTTCTTAAGGTCAGTAGCCTTAACAGGAGGTGATGCTATATTAGTTCCGTACTTAGGCATTATCTAAAGAATGCTAATACTTTAACATCATCCGTTCCAGTGTCTGAAGATACTTCTACTTTAGTAATTTCAAACTCATTAAATACTAAAGGTAATTGAGCTACCTTCACTTCTATTTCAGCACCATCATTTATAGATATTTGAAATGGTCCAGTTGCTGCACCACCTACAGTTCCATCTAATAAATGCACCTCTGTACTAGTAACAGATGTAGATATTCCAAGATTACTACTAATATCTACAAGTGTTGCACCTACATTAGCTGCTGTATATGAAGCATAAGATGTGTATTTAGCATCACTCCACTTACCTACATTTGTTGTTGGATGATCACTATATGCCATTTTCTTTCTCCTTTATTTATTCTCTAAGGCTTCTACCTTAGCTGTTAATTCTTGTATTGCTTTTACTAACATTGGAACTAAAGCACTTCCCGTTATAGTCTGCAAATCGTCAAATTCATGTCCATAGGTTTTCATTTTTCTTTCTTTTACCATTGTTGGAAATACTTCTTTAAACTCATCAGCAATAAAGCCTATTCTTTTTTTATTAGATACCCTGCCATCACTATGTTTAAATTTAAAATTTCTAACCTTTAAACTATTTATATCATCAAGTTTAGATGTAGCATATTCAATATCAGTCTTTATTCTTCTATCAGATGTAAAAGAGTTATCAGTATTTACAGCATCTCCATCACCATATACTGCAAAATGCATCCCATCAGAATCATTGCAATGTATAAATTCATCAGATGCACCATCACCTAGATTACTTGCTCCACTAAAATAAATATTCATCCCTCTAGGATTATCAGCATCTGAGTTCCAGAAAGCAGCTATATAGTTGCTATCTATAGAGGCACTAGCATGAATAGGATAATTTGGAGAAGAAGTACCAATACCAACCATGCCATTGGCATCTACTACCATCCTTCTTTCATTATTCGTAATAAAAGTCATATTATTTGAAGCATTTTCATAATATATTCTTCCAATATCAGCATCGTCTTTATCTCCAAATAATATCTGTGCTGTTCCTGTTGTTCCAGCATTTATATGTAATGCACAACCATAAGCAGTATCACCACTATTATTATTTCTTATCCACATACCACCTATATTTGTATTATCTGGAGTCCCCTCACTATCACCTGTAACAACATCTAAAGCAGCTAAAGGAACAGGTTCCCCAATACCAATATCACCGTCTTGCGTTATTCGCATTCTTTCAGCAGTAGAGCGTACATTAGTTGCTTCTTGGCTAACATAAAATACAAGGTCACCACTATTCTCAGGAGAGCAACCAATTGCTGCATTTCTATGAACAGTTCCACCACCTGTCCAACGTCTAAAGTCAATATATGGATGGTTCGTTGTAACGCCATCACTAGAGGGGTCTTCATCATCATTTACTTTTAGAGAAAGACCTATCTGATACTGTCCTCCATTATTATCATCATAATCATTATACTGTCCAGAAGATTCTGCACTAAATACACATACCCCTCCTCCAATACCTCCCAATACGGACAGTTGATGTTGAGATGCTACATCTCCAATACCAACTTTGCCAGAAGAATCTATTACCATAGATGGAGAACTTGTTACATTTGTACCAAATTGCATTGCATCAATGCTATCTGTTGTGCCACCTATTTGACATAACTCTCTTGAACCACCTGCTATTCTCATCCAAAAATATTTACTATCATTGGAGCTTTGTACTTTTATACCATTATTTGTTCCATTTGTATCAATATCCAGTGCAGTTGAAGGTTCAGTAGTACCAATCCCTATATAACCACCATATGGGTTTAAAGATATCTGTCTGCTAGCACTACCGTCTCTTGCTGCTCCTTGTATATATAATAATTGACCACTGCTAGATCCAAGAGCCATTCCCCAAGTAGAAAGATTATAAGGAGCAAAGAATGCTGCTGCTGTACTTACTGAGCTGCCTAAACTAGTAGCCTCAGAGCCATCTCCTACTACGTCTAATCTAGCACCGGGAGTTAGATAACCAATACCAATATCTCCATCAGCTTTTATTACCATCCTATCCTCAGAAGCACCATCACCACCAGCACGAAAATACAAGTCATCATTCTTTAAATTTATTCCACCTTTTTTACCATCACTAGTTTCAAATATAAGTCCTGCATTTATACTAGTAGATTCTAATAAGGCTACCACACCTGTACCACCAGAGTTTACATGCAACTGCTCATCTGGAGCTGCTACATTAATCCCAAGCTTTCCAGTAGAATCAAGTACCATATGATCATCATCATTATTAGTACCAAAATAGATAGCTTCATTTTGCTGATTTAAGATATATAGCCTATTATTTGCAGTTGCTTGGTATCCTATTCTTCCCCATTCTGTACCACCTTCTTGAACAAATTGTATATAAGAATCACCTGCAGTATCTTTAGATTCTAATCGTAATAGTTCACCTGTAGTATTATTATATAAATGTAATGTAGCTGCTGGATCATTAGTCCCAATGCCAACTTTACCATCACCATCTATTCTCATAGCCTCAACATTAGTACCAGTAGAAAATACTAACTCATTATATGGACTACTATTAGTAGCATATATACTAGCTCTTAAATTACTTCCGTCATAAGCAGCCCAATTTATTTGATGACCTCTCTCTATAATCATATCTCCATCAAGATGAAGTTTAGCACCCGGATCAGTTTCTCCAATTCCCACATTACCAGCAGAAGTAATACGCATACGCTCACTAATAGAACCTTCACCAGCTGCTTCTGTAGCAAATGTTAAAATTGCTGCATCAGTAGCACTATCGTGATAGCCACTTATCCTTGCAAGTGAAATATCACCATTATCAGCTCCAAAATGTAGACTACCTAAATGCTGAGTACTACCAGCAGCTTCTGTTCTTGTAAGTGTAATATCTGCTCCATCTGATTCATTGAAATGAAGAAGTGTTTCTGGGGTAATAGTTCCAACACCTACTTTGCCAGCTGCATCCATTGTCATATTTTGAGAACCACCAGTCCAAAGCTGAATTGATTCACCAGCTGCTGCATTCCCTACATCTGCTTTTAAAACTATACTACCAGATGAACCAGCTATTGTAGCATAATATCCATCAGTATCATTTAGTCTTATTGTTGGATTTGCTGAACTTACTTCCAAATCATCTGACGGAGTAGAAGTACCAATACCCACTTTATTATCGGCTTGTATATATAGAGAATTAGTATCAGCACCAGTTTGTATAATAAATGGCTTACCTTGTGATACTAAGGATGCATTTAT
>CEUI01029511.1_pt1 | contig 12446 bp, 17 predicted proteins | sample 531411 | NCBI WGS metagenome assembly CEUI01 (sample SAMEA2622841, study PRJEB7988) | marine metagenome | isolation source: saline water (ENVO:00002010), including
CTTTCTTTGGTTTTGGTTGAGTACCACTAACTTTCTTTGGTTTTGGTGTAGGTGATTTTAGATTTGATGTAGATTTAAATCCTGAATCTGGTTGTTTATTAAGTGTAGCTTTTTTTATTGGTGTTTTTGTACCATTAACCTTAGTAGATTTAAAACCACCATCTTTAGGAGTAGTCTTAGGAGTAGTCTTAGGAGTAGACTTTGTATCCAAACTTTTTAATTTTTTAGTTAATTGTTGTATTATATAGGATAAACCTTGTGTTTTACTTGGAATTTTTTTAATAGGTTTTACACGAGATTTTGGTTTATTTTTATTTGCTTCTTTACGTATAGTACTACTACCTTTCTTTGGTATTGGTTGAGTAACATCTTTACCTGTTTTTCTATCAACAAATCTACCTGGAGTCTTAGAGTGACCAGTAATTTTAGTTTTCTTTGATGTATTCGTAGGTTTAGTAGTAGTAGTCGGAGGTTTAGGAGTAGGAGTTTTAGTTTTATTTTTTCGTTGTTTTTTTTCTGTATCAGTTAATGGAGGACCATCAATACTAATTACATTTCCACCCCGTAAACTTACTCGTACTCCTGGTGATCCTCTACGTCCTGGCTCAGTTACTTGAGGTTTTAAACCTTTTGCTCTTCCTGGTCTAACCTTTTCTATTTTTCCACCTTTTTCTTCAAACTCTCTTAATGCTTCTGAAACTAATTTACGTGATTCTGCTTTACTCATAGCCATCTTTCTTCTCCTTACGAATCATAGTGGCGTGAGACTTCACGATTACCATCCCATCCCTTACTGGAGGAACGATTAATCTTACCACGCTTCTTAGCTGCGCTACCCCACTTACCGTAGGACTCATCACGACTAGCCTTTAACTGCTTCTTAGTGCGCTTCTTCTTTACACGCATTGCAATAGACTCATCCTTACGATCTTTGTAGCCCTGTTTTTTCTTTTTCTTTTTAACCTGACCACCCTTCTTCATATGTTTGGCACGTTCCATTTCAGACATCGTACCAGAACGAGCTTCTTCAGCAGGATATAAACCTATATGTGACATTTTAGCCATTTTAATTCCCCTCTCTTGTATAAGTAGTGTTATGATCTATGGGGAAACTTTTATCCTGTGGATAGTCATAATCACAGATTGCATGAATAGGGCCGTGAACGGCTGGACCCTTCTTAGCAGCCCCAAATCCCTGTCCTGTTGGTTTAGCCACAGGTATTTTAGAATCTTTATATAATGCTTCCTTAGTAGCCATTATGCTTTCCTCCGATTTAACTTTCTAAGTGTTTTAGCAAACCTCGCTCTTTGTCCCATCTTACCTTTTTGTTTAGCAGCAGCATTTAATTTAGAAGCAGGAATCTTTTGACCTTTTTTAACTCCTAACGCTGCCCGTAAAGCTCCAGGTTTTTTAATCGCTTTCTTAATATTAAGTTTCTTTTTTGATGGGGCCATTTTAATTTCCTTTCCTATATTAGCTCTACTAATAGACATTAACTTGAACCTTTAATAAGAGTATCAGGTCCACCAGCAGGGCTGGCATTAACAGCCATATCATCCTGTCTCGTTCTACGTGCCTGATTACGTAGTGCATTAATATGATATTGATATTGACTCTCCCATAATTGAGAAGCTGTAGAGTCTTTCATAAATAAAGATGCTTCTACCATACAGGCAGTAAATAAAGCATCGTAACAAAAATCCGTAAAGTAATTTGAAGTTGTACCTGTAGAGGTAAGAGTGGTTGGTCTAACCACTGTCATAATCTCACCGTTATGGGTAGATGCTGGAGTGGGAGCAACTCTTATCTCTGTATTACCTCTATAAGCATAATAGATTGGAGCACTGGTACTGGCACTAACAGGCCAGAAGTCATTAACAAATTCCATTGTACGCAATAGCATATTCTTCCGTGACCCGTTTTGAGTCATGGAAAAATTCCTAACGATACGAGTACCACTAGGAATTGTAACAACAGCCTTTCCTGATGTAATCGCTATAGATGTATATACGGTTAAGCCATGATCGTCTAGATCAGTCGTAAGTTTATTTTCTGCTTTATTTACAATCTTGGGTAATTGTGCTGCAAATTCTGTCCCATCATTTTCTGCCGTATTTTTTACATCCGTGATTAAATAATCATAATCAGGCATAATTAACCATAGAATACCATAACAACAGAAGCAGAAGTTGGTGCAGATACCATAATCTTACCTTTAAATTTTACACCCTGTTCACCAAAGTACGTATCTCTATTACCAGCAAATTTAATGCGAGTCAAAGTTTTGCTTGTATTAACAGAAGTAAAAGTATCAGTAATATTGCAGGTTCCTGTAACAGCAGCCGTAATACCCAGTATACGAGTACCAACTGCAATAACATCTCCCATTCCACCTGTAGCTGTAGTTGGAACAGTTGAAGTCGAATAATCTATAAGCTGTCCACTTCCTGTAACTGTTGCTGTTTTAATATTTGTAGCCATGTTGTTCCCTTCATCAAAATAGAGTGGAGAGGGTTATTACACCCCCTCCTCTCTTACAGGTCTTAGCTGGAGCCAGCCGACCCAAAGTAACTACGCCAGTCAGAGAACCCGAAGCTATAACGCTCACGAGCCTTAAAGCGAAGATTACCTGTGTCGAAGTCAGGTTCCATCTTAGTTTGTAGCGGAACACGTACAAACATTTTAGCACCATTCGGTACATCAGTTTTAATGAAGTACGCATTGGTATCCGTAAACCTGCGATTCACCATGAAGCCTTCTGGAATCATACCCATGTGACGAACAGCATTGATGTTGTTCTGAGCATAGGTTCCATCACCACTTCCACCAGCAACCGTAGTTCCTGGCGAGTGGAGAATCTGATCAGCAGTTGACCATAGATCAGGTGGGATATGCAATGATACCGCATTAGCACCGATAAGAATACCCCGATCATCTTTGATCTTCTGGATACTCGTGATAACAGTTTCTAGTGCAGCTTCAGAAAGGTCGGAAGCGGCAGCTAGGTTAGACTGTACACCGTCTGATACGGTTGGGTGGGCGGCACTGAAGAAAGCTGCTCCATCACCACCAATGTAAGCAGCAGCAGTACTGAAGCCGTTATTGAAAACGTCAGCAGCCTTCACTTGCTTGGTGTTTGCCATTGCACGAGCAAGACCACGAGCACGAAGTTTGGAGAACGTATCATAAAGATTATCTTCCATAGCTTCTTCTGTGATTGCAAATGCGAGGGCAATCGTTTCATTGGTGTAACGAGAAACATACGTTTCTTGTGCCGTATCATAACTGACTGCTGAACCTTCCCCTTTTACAGGTGCAGTTGCAAAGCCAGTGAACATTACTTCCTCTTCAAAAGCACGATCAGAATTCTCGACTTCAAAGAGTGCCTCATGTTCGTTGTTGACTTCCCCGTACTCAAGACCGAATACGGCATTAAGACCAGGGAGAAGTTCTTTGGCGATACTAGCTCTTGAAATAGCCATTTTCTATCCTCCCCTATTAAATCGGACCAACAACACTGGATGCTACATCATACATAGCTACTTCATTACGGAGTATCTTAACTGCCATAATGGGGAACGCACGTTCCGTAGCCACATCAATGTCATTACCAGGGATGTCTTCTACTCCGACAGCCTTTACAGGAGCCGTAGCAGCAGTCCGTGTTGATGCTTTCAACCCAAAGCCTGAAATACCTGTAGCGGTATTACCAGCACCAAGGGTCAGTTCAAAGTTTAAGTAAATATCTCCCGAACTACACGAGGCATCAGCCATAATGTTGTACGTCATATCAGGGTCAGCAATTACATTGGCTTGAATATTCGTAGCCGATGTATTAGCTGGCCAGTATTTTTTCCAAGTCGGTACACCATCTGCTTCATAGTATACACCCTGGAATACACCAACTGCATAATCCGCAGCGGCACTAACTGGTTCGATATTACCAAGACTTACTTTAACGAGATCACCCTTAAAAATATCACGAGAATCTCCTGAAGCAATAGGTAATATCTTCATACCCGTACTATTAGCCGTAGAGCCATAATTACGTGCAGGACGGAATCCACCTAAGACGGAAACTTTAGTATCCATTTTAGTTTTCTCCTTCCATAATCACACTAGGAAATCAGTCTTGAAATTTAGGACTTTTTCCCCTAGTCACGGTTGACTTACTATTATTATAAATGGGCATACGAGAATCACTATTACTCATTAATTGGCTATTTACAGCGTTCATTAATTCGTTAGCCTTATTCTCATAATGCTCTCTTCTCGCTATTGCACGACCTTCAGGCATTTTTGCTAGAGCTACATCCCCTCTAACCACTGTACCTGCATAGCGACCATTCTCCTTCACGATGGAGCTTGTTGACAATTCGGGTACTTCATCTGGTGCTACGAACACCCATCCATCTCGTTGACGCTTTCCGACATTTTGATAATCGTCATTGCCTCTGATCTGAATTCGTATCCAACGAAGAACCATACCTTGATTTAGAAATCTTTCCTTTACCTCTTCAGGTATTGCTAAAGCATCTTCCTCCTCAAATGTATATACTTCTTCTCTGGTTTGACTTTCCCTTTCTTGTGAACTACGTGATTCTGTCCGTGCCATAATTATTGTCCTCCACGCTTATTAGTTACAACATTAGTATATTCGCCTTCAGCTTTATCAACTTTTAGCTTCTCTGCCGCATATACTTCAAGTGGTATCTGCCATTTATTAGCCAGTCGAATGTCTTCTGGACTTAGCTTAACCTTACGGTTACTGGCAGTGCTAGGTGAGCGTGATGTACCAGCGACCACTTGAGCAGGTGACGTTTCCTGCTGACGGGGTTGTGAATTCTGTACTTCAGGTTCTCCTGTAAATTTATTAGGAAAAGTCTCCTGAAGTCTCCTATTCACTTCTACATAGAACTCATCTTCTGAGGGATCATATCCCTCTTCTTTTAATTGTTTATCAATCTCTAAAGCTCCGTAAGTCATTATCTGATCCTGACCAAACCAGTCATTTTCAGATGCCCACCTCATAGCTTTAGGATCAGGTTTAAATTCTTGTTGCTGCTCCTGAACCGTCTGTTGGTTCTCTTGTGCTGTCTCATATTGATCAAGAGCAGTCCTAGCATCTTCAATCCGTTGTTTTTCAAACTGAGCCTGATTTAAAATTTCCTGTGCCGAAAGAAGCTGTTCCTTATCTCCACCATCAAAGGCATTAAGATATGCAGTCCTAGCTAATTCAATTTTATCATCAACCTGTTTGGAACTTAGTTCAATATTCTGTTTAACATTTGTAGCAACTTCTGTTTCTTTATTACTTAGTTTAGACTGAAGCTCACTATTATGCCTCATTAACTTTTCAATTTCTTCATCACGTTCTTTACGTTGACGAATTAATTTACGAATTCTTTTTTCTGCTCCCTGAGTTTGAATTCCATCTAATTCAGGTTCATCAGGTTTTAAAGGAGGAGGATTAGGTTCTGGTGTTTCTTTTTCTTCTTGAACAGCCTGAACTTCTTCCTCTACTTCTACTTGTAATTCCTCATGTTCAGGGATAGTAATCTGATTCCATCCACCATCATCCTGTTCTTCTACTTCAATTTCTCTTTCTTCTGCCATAATATTCTCCGTTGTTGACGACTCAAACGTATTTACGTCCAATAATAATATTATACACTATTATATAGGGGGTACGCAACTTTTTTAATGACTTAAATTAAAAGTAGGGTCTAAATGACTAGGAGACTTTACCTTCATAATAATCTGGTCATCAAATAATAGTATAAATCTTTGTCCCTGATAAAAGAGTTTAGTCCCTGTATGTTTACCATAACAGACAAAATCACCTTCTGCACACCACGGACCTTTAGGAAACTTATTTACATCTTCATAAGCTAAGTCTCCAACTACGATAACCTGTCCTACTGTTGTAAGATAGGCAATATCATCTTTAATGGAATCTGGAATAAATATACCACTCTTAGTTTTCTCCTTTACTGAGAAAGGGCGTACCAATACATGATACCCAGGAATTTCGGGAAGCTCATCCACAGTTACTTCTCCATCTACTGCATCAATCCATTCATCGTTCTTGATAGCATTAGATAAGTCAACGTGTCTCATTTAAAAATCCTCTTCATCTAGATGTTGTCTACGTTTAAGAATTTCACTTAATTGTTGTCGTGACCATTCTATACCATTAATAGACCCAACAAGTTGTCTATAATGTGCATAGTCTTCTATACCTCCAGATGCAAGAGAATTTTTTAAATTCTCCATTTCTTTATTATAGGATTGAATAACGTCATCCCAAATATCCATTATATTGCAGATACCATCATTATTAAAATTATAAATAATGCTAAAGCTATCCACATCCCCTTACAGGATAGTCCACACTTACAAGTAATTTTTTTAATTTTCTCGTTTAACCAGTCCTTCATGGGAATCTCCTCTTATAATCCTGGTCCCTTAGTTTCACGAGTGCTCCGTTTGGGATTAGGAACTTTATAAGTATCAGGTGGGAACTCTTCTGTAATACCCTTCTTAGCCCTAACACTCCAGCTAGAATAATCGACATCATCCCAATCACCTACTGAGCGATTGGAATCATTATTGCCGATGCTGCCTTGGTTCATATACTTCATAATTTACTCCTCTCCTTCTAGTCTTTCATCTCTATGGGTTTGAATATTAGATAATTCCATATCACGAGCAGTACGGTCTTCTTCTTTAGCCATGTCAGCTTTTATATCAGCTAACTTCAGGTCACGCTTAGTATCATCTATCATTTCCTGTTCAGCCATCTTAGACATTAATTCTACTGCTTGCATACTTTCTTTAGCAACACGATCCTTCTCTTTTTCTTCTGCCTTCATAATAGCTGAAGCTCCATCTTTATAAGCCTGAACTTTAAGTTGGTCTTCCTTGAGATTTAGTTCTCTATTCTTGAGAGCCATTTCTGCACTATCTTTCATAGTATCAGCCGTAAGTTTTTCTTTCTCTAACATAAGCTGACCCTGTTGAAGTTGTATAGTCTGTTGTTCAATCGACTGTCCCATACCCTGTGCAGCCATTTGATTAGCTTGCATAACCTGTTGAGCAGCTTGAGCCATAGCCTGTTCAATAACAGCAGGGTCTTGCGCTCCCTGTGCTAATTGTTGAGTCATACCACTCATCTGTTCCTGATACTTCATTACAGAATGTTCCTGTATATTAGCCTGTATTACAGGAGCAATACGTTCCATAATTGGATTTGCTCCATTCATAGGGTCTTGAAGATAAGCCATCTTTACCTGTATATGAGCATCGTGATCCTGCCCTGGAAATGCTGCAATAGGTAATCCCTTAGTTGCAGCCATAATATCAGATACAGGATCAAGTTTCTGTGGTTGTTGTTTAGGTGGGAGTATCTCCTCAATATTAGGCATATTAGCAGAATTAAGAATTGTTCTGTTAAGTGCTTCTAAGTTGAACATACCAGGAGGCGAGTTCTGAGCAAGTTGAAGTGCCATTTGAGCCATCATCATCCTGTGTGCATTTGAAGGAATGTTTGGATCACTGACAGGAAGAACATCTACTCGACCATCAAAGTCTCTCCTAAATACGTGCTGATTAGCACTAGGAATCTCATATGGATATTTAGAGGGTAGATACTCATAATCAATCGTAGCTAACAATCTAAACTCATCTTTCTGAGATTTGTGGAGTCTCTTGTGGACTGCACTAAAGAACTTACTTGATGCTTCAAGTAGAGCCATTGTCGTTCCAACAGGACCATAGGAGGAGTTATCCGAAATGATCTGTTCAGAACTATCGGCAAACTTCTGTCCTGCTGCTGATACAAACTGGAGCATCTGGTAGAGAGTTGAGGAAGGCTCCTTGTATGGCAAGGGAACAATAGCCTTTGAGAGGTCCATACCAGTTGACTCCACTTCCTTAAATTCACCAGGAGCAATAGGATCATTGTCACCAACTACCCGTACACCCTTTGCTTTAAAACCTCCTGGTAAGTTCGCAAATTGACCTGCATCAACCAAGGCTCTCATAGCTGCTGTAGCAGTCATCGTGAGATTACCTAAGAAATGCATTAGGCCAAATCCATAGAAACCGAACCCTGGAACGAATCTATAATGTGTAAAGTGTAACTTTTTCTGTTTATTGGGATCGTCTTGGTTGTAGTTTCTACGAATACTTAAAACCTGCTTAGACTTTTCTTCTATGGTTACGATATAGGGAAGAGCCACACCATCTGGATCATTAAATGGAGCAGGTAAATCTAGATAACAATGTTGTTCAAGTAATACATACTGAGGGTCATTATCACTGGATGGTGAAAACCCTAGAATAGTATTCATTTTTTCTTCCATAGCACTCTGTTCAGGAGTACCTGCTTGGGGTAATTCTATATCAACATAGACTCCAGCAGCGATATCCCTTTTAAGATCATTAGGACTACGGTAGATGACATGAGTATACCTATCAGCCCTACGCAAATCACTAGCGAAATAAGACACGTAAAACTGGTCAATAGGCACAAACTCTGAAACAGGGCGTTTAAGATTTGCATCATAATATATCTTTTTGAAAGCTGATCCTATAAGTGGCAGATGGAACAACATCCGTTCAAACTCATCGAAGTATTCAGACATCTGCTCTGTTAATTGATAATTCATAAAGTCTTTAACACGATTAGCTTGCATCTCCTTGTCAGGAGTTTGCTTTCCTATAATCTGTGTCTTGACTGGACCTCCAGCAGGGAATAATTCCTGCGAGGCTTTTGATTGAAATTTTACGGCAGACTCAATAAGTAGAGGGTGAACAGCCGTACAGGCTCCCTCAAATGGTTCTGTTGCATCCTGAAGTTTAAGGCCAAGAAGATCAAAGCCACGTTCAAACATATCCTCCCACTCACCACGAGAGTCCTTGTCACTCTGATAATTATTATAAACTTGATTGGCAATATCGCTTAATTCATCTTCATCAATCTCTCCACAGAGATCGTCATACCATTCTCCTAAACCAATCGCATCTTCTTCCGTTATTTCCTCTTCCATACCAAAGTCTACAATTACTCCTCCATCATCATCTACTTCAATAGATGCAGCAGACTCTTCCTCTATTCCTATATCCATAGGAATAACATTAGACTTTAACACATCATAAGGATTTTTCTCAACAGCCATTAATATATTCCTCTCGCTTCAGGGTAGGGATTACGTGCTACTATACCACCCCTATTAAATACTTTTGTTTTTCCTTGGGTATCTTTAAATGTAAAATTCTTCTTATACTCAGATAAAGTAGGTTTACGTGCTCCTTTTGCAAATACAAGAGGACCAACTTGTATTACTTCATCGGCTACTTGTAGGGCTTGGCCTGTAGCTTTATCATAAAAATTACTTCCTCTATACGGGTTCATTCCTACCTGTATCCATTCTTCACCTGCTTCATCAAAAAACTTTCCATCCTTCTGTCGTTTAAATAAATTTTCTGCAAAAGAGATGGTATCACTATCAGGAGTTTCTGTCCAGTCTCCTTCCATTCTTGCAATAGTAGATTTATCTGTCTTACTCATATTAGATGGGTCGGCTCTCATTTGTTTAATTTCATCTGTATTAGGTTTTCTTTTATTTGTAAGAAAAAATTCTTCTTTCGCTTGTTTCATTTTTTTAGAATCTGGCTTTAATTTTTCTTGTGCAATATCCATTGCTATTCTAGGTTGACTTCCAAACTCTACATTTTTAAGTCTTGCAGTTTTTCCATAACCAATAGCTTTACCCTTCATACCATCATGTATACTTACAATCCATTTATCATGGCGATTATATGCTGGTATATCTAATCTTGTTGCTACTCGTTGTCCCTTTAGACTTTTATTTAATCCTACAATACCAGCCTTAACTTGACTTTTATTTAAGGCTCCAATCATATCTGAAAAGCTAGGAATTTTTTGAACACTATTTATCATTTCCATCGGTAACTTTTCTTTAATAATATTTCTTAATTTCTTTCCTGTAAGTTCACCCTTGTCAAATTGTTCTACAGCTTCTCTAACATCCACGTCTTGTATCTGTCTTTGATCAAATTTATTTTCAGGGGAAGACTTCCATACTTTTTGAAACTCCTCTATTTTATCATCAGACTGTAATAAATTTTTAAGTCCTTTATTATCTACAGACATAACTTTAGGTGCTGCTTTTCCTCCAGCCTCTATAGCCATATTTACCATCTTTAATACTGTAGATAAACCTGCCATATAATATCCTCCACTCTACACTATATATTATACACTTAAAAGTTCCAGTATGCAACTCTTTTTTTCGTAGGTGGAGCATCTTCCCAGTCAGGATCATCTGGATGTAGCAGATTCCATGACTCTTTCATGTAGTGAATAGCCATTGTCATAGCATCCACTTGGTCATCGTGTGCTCCATTAGGGAAGGTAATTAATTCATCTACAAGTTCTTCTGCCCACTTTCTTCCTTTAGGAAACCATACACGACCAGCTTCCATTGATGGAGTAGCAGCATATACTCTGGATACCTTATCCCTGTCAGGCATATACTCCAGTACAGGTAGACCACTCCTTCTCATATCCTGTATCAAGGATTGACCACTAGCTTTCTTTTCTATGATACATACGTCAGGTCTATGTTCATCAAAAGACATCTGAGCCATCCGTCTTAATTCAGGATACTCATATCTCCCACGTAGATTACCCAAGAGTATAAGCTGTGCCTCTGCACTCTCCATACCGTCATGGGTTTGTTCAGGTGCATAGAAGATACCCCAGGTCTGGATTACACTATAGTCAGCCGTAGTCTTGGTTGAGAAAGCTGTATCGTATGTCTGAATAATAAAGTCACAACCTGGAGGTTCATCGTAGGGCCACCACTCAATCCACTTCTTTTTAATAAGACCTCCCTCTTCTGGTGTGGGGTTCTGCATATACAGTGACTCCCAATACTTTGTACCATTGGTAGCCTTGATCTCTTCTTCATCTATCTTGAGAAGTTCATCTGGTTTCCACTCAGGAAAGTAAGATGATCCTACAGGCAGGTCTAAGAGTTCTGATGTATCCTCGTCTACCCATGCAGGTATCTTAATTACCTCCCAGGGTATTGTACCATAGTCATGCATTTCCTGTTCCTGCTTTAGTAACCAACCACACAGGTCATCGTGATGGTATCTGGTATTAATAATAACAATGGAACCATTAGGCATGATACGAGTACGTAGACCAGAGGGCCACCACTCCTTAACATACCGTCTACCTGCCGCACTGAAGGAATCCTCTTCAGACATTACATCATCCAGTATAGCTATGTGAGCACCACGACCAGCTATCTGTGACCGTACACCAGCAGCATAGTATGATCCCTTCTGATTAGTCTGCCACTTACCAGCAGCCCGTACATCCTGTCTTAATTGTACCCCCGTAAAGATATTCTGAAAGTCTTCACTGTTCACTATATCCCTAACTGACCTACCAAAGTCAGAAGATAACTGATCACTGTGGGATACCGTCAGTATCTCATGGTTAGGATTTTGTCCTATATACCATGCAGGGAATAACTTGGAACAGATAACAGACTTGGAACTACGTGGTGGTAGGAAGACCATCAACCTCTTGAGTGTACCATCCTGTATCTCCTGTAGTTTATCAGAGATGACTTCTATATGTTTACCCATCTCCCAGTCAGATACCAGAGTAGGAGCCATCATCTTAACAAAAGACAGGAAGTTAGTATGAGCTTTAGATTGTTTATAAGTATTAAGGGAGTCCCTTAAAGATAATAAACTTTCTATCTGTTCATAGTTAATTGAAATGTTCTCTTCTAAATTCATTCTGTTCATGGTCCTCTACAAATAATTCTCTAAGTTCACCTATAATCCCTACCATACTGGTAACATAATCTCTAATAGCTTCTCCTCTACGAGTACGCTTCAAAGCAGCAGGAGAAACAGCAAGACCTGTAGTAATATCTTTCATAATATAAGATAGTACTTTACAACAAGAGATAGAATCCAGTTGAATAAAGTTTTGTAGTTCTCCTTCTTCTAAGCCTAGTTGTATCTCCATATTTCTTAAAGGATCATTTTCCATATACACCTCCAATTAATTTTCACTATACTATAATAACATACTTTTTAGGGGTTGCCAAGTAGAAAAATCTATGCTATAATGTCTATGTAGTCTAGGGGGTAATACCATATCTATCACTGGCTTAAAATATCTGATATTTACGGATTTAAAAAAATATAGACCCCTAGTTTTTAGCTCAATATATGTCACCCCCATATATATATTATATAACAGCCAGTGTTTTTTTCCTTCCCCCGTCTTCATAGATAACATCATATCTTTTTATTCTGAGATAACTATCTTTTATCCTTTAATATCAATTACTTAGCTATATCCTTCCCTCAAATACCTTCCCTCAAT
>CEUI01030556.1_pt1 | contig 12437 bp, 21 predicted proteins | sample 531411 | NCBI WGS metagenome assembly CEUI01 (sample SAMEA2622841, study PRJEB7988) | marine metagenome | isolation source: saline water (ENVO:00002010), including
GTTCACATTGTGAATGCTTTCAGAATGTTTGGTGACAAACTCAAGTCTATTGAGATGTGCATTTCAAGGTTTGATGAAGAGACTAGAATCTCTATCTTAGACCTTTATACTAAGATTGACGCTGGAGTCAATCCAATGGAAGAAGTTGTCGAAGAGGTTGAAGAAGAAATTTCAGAAAACCCTATAGACGAAGAAGACTTCTAGGAGTATAATAGGTGTATGTCTAAAATTGACTACAAATACAACGAGGGAGAACTCTTAAAGGAGTTCTCTCTTTATGTAGATAAGACTTATGACCAACATTATAGTCATAACAAATTTCAGGCAACTGAATTTATTATGGATAGTGGTCATGGCGAAGGATTCTGTATCGGGAATATTATGAAATATGCCCAAAGGTATGGAAAGAAAGATGGGTATAATAGAGCAGACCTTTTGAAAGTTATCCACTATGGATTTCTTGCTCTGAATAATCATGACAGGAGACTAGAACGTGATGAAGATTAGTAATGAGACTAGAGAACTCTTAAAAAATTTCTCGACTATTAATTCTGGCATTAAAGTAAATGCTGGAAACAAATTGGAAACTATTTCCAATATGAAAAACATACTTGCGGTTGCAACGGTTAGTGAATCGTTTCCACAAGGATTTTCCGTATATAACTTGCCTGAATTCTTGGGTGCTACTTCTTTATTTGAAGACCCCGATTATCAATTCAATGATGCGAATTTAACTATATCAGATAGTAATTCGTCAATGAATTATTTCTATGCAAGTGAGGGTATGGTAACTTCACCTGAGAAGTTGATAACCATGCCAGATGCGGAGATATCTTTTGATATCAGTAGCACTCTATTGTCAGACTTGAACAAAGCTGCCAGTGTTTTGGGTGTATCTGATTTAGTTCTTGAGGGTGACGGTACAAACATATCGTTAACGGTTAAGGATAAAAAGAATACAACTACAAATACTTTCAGTAGGATTGTAGGACAAAGTGCTGGTGTTTTCACCATGAACTTTAAGATTGAGAACTTGAAAGTCCTTGCAGGTAACTATACGGTTTCTGTAAGTAGTAAGGGAATATCTAATTTTAAAAATAAAGATATTGACCTAGAATATTTCATTGCACTGGAACCTGACTCAAAATATTCTGCCTAAAAGGCATATATAATTATTGTGTTAGTGTTATGCCAGTCTCTGTAATACTTTCGGGAGTGACGCCTTCTCATCACACTACTAGGGTGCGTCACGCCGTAGAATCGGTGGGGATTTTACATCTAATTGAGACTAAATTATGAATGATAGTGAATTTTTATTTGTAGAGAAGTATCGACCTCAAAAAATTGAGGACATTGTACTTCCTTCAAACTTATATGATACCTTTAAAGACATAGTAGAAACTGGTGAGATTCCTAATCTACTATTAAATGGTACAGCGGGTTGCGGTAAAACAACCGTAGCAAAGGCACTTTGTAATGAACTTGGTGCAGATTTTATTGTAATCAATGGTTCCGATGAAGGACGATTGATTGATACTTTACGAACAAAGATTAAGAATTTTGCGTCCACGACAAGTTTGCAGGGCGGCCCAAAGGTAGTTATTCTAGACGAAGCAGACTACATTAGTGCTGAATCTGTACAACCTGCTCTGCGTGGATTCATTGAAGAATTCAGTTCTAATTGTAGGTTCATATTAACTTGCAACTTTAAGAACAGAATAATCAATCCATTACACTCAAGGTGTACGGTGATTGATTTTAAAATACCTTCTAGTGAGAAACCAAGACTTGCGAGTGTATTTCTTGCTAAGTTAATGGAGATATGTACATTAGAAGGGATTAAGTTCAATCAAGATGTTCTTGCTGAACTTATAATGAAATTCTTTCCCGACTTTAGACGTTGTCTAAATGAGGTTCAAAGATATGGTATCGGTGGAGAAATCGATACAGGACTTCTTTCTACATTAGCAGAAGAGAAAATTACGCCTTTGATAAACACTCTTAAAGATAAGAAGTGGACAGAAATGCGTAAGTGGGTTGGAGAAAACTCCGACAATGACCTATCTGTTATGTACAGGAAGATATTTAACGCACTCGAAGACAAACTCGAACCTGCTTCAATACCTGCATGTGTTTTAATCATAGCAGACTATCAGTATAAATCTGCATTCGCAGCTGATACTGAGATTAATCTTGTTGCATGTTTAACTGAGATTATGAGTGAATGCAAATTTAGGAGTAAATAATGCATAGTGTAAATGACGAATTTCCACCATTTATTTTAAATGGTGTTGATTCAAATCAAGATATGGTAGAAGTAGATTCTAAAGACTTGGAAGGTTGGAGAGTATTCTATTTTTATCCTAAAGACTTCACCTTTATTTGTCCAACAGAAATTTCTGCAATGGATAAAGTGGTTGAAGCAGGAGCAACAGTTATAGGATTCAGTGGTGATAATGAATTTTGTAAACACGCATGGAAAGAAGTAAATGGTATGATTAGAAATATCAATCATACATTAGCTGCTGATTGCGGTTTATCATTGTCCACAGAACTTGGAATTGTTGACTTTGAAAATGGTGTTAGTTTGAGAGCAACTTTCATAGTTGACCCGAATAACGTCATTCAATCTGTTTCTTGCAACGCACTAGACACAGGAAGAAATGCAGACGAGATTGTTAGAACTCTCAAAGCACTTCAAGCAGGTGGTCTAACTGGTTGTGCATGGCAAGAGGGAGAAGACTTTGTTGCGTGAGTCAATTTGACCACATAGTTGAGAAACAACGATTAAGACTTGAGGCTGAAGAGTGGTCTAAAGGAGTTAAGTCCATTCATATCCACCAACTGAAATCATGTTGGTATGATGATAGGCCTCAAGACACTGATGAAGGTTGCGTAACAGATGTTCAACACAATAACGGAACTGTCGTAAGATGGAAAAATGGAAAAGTTATACATACCTTTGGAACACCTAAAACGGGCGATGACCTAATTGCGTCCTATAGAAGGAATACATGAAGAAAACTAATCCATTTGATTTTGTTAAATCTGTATCCTACACCAAGAGAAATATCATGGTGGACGATATAGAGGAAAAACAATATGCACCGTTCATAACTAATAAAGCATTATCCTATCATCAAGATGCAGTTTATTTTGCGAATGAAATGAACATACGTCATGGTGTAGATAACCGCCTTCAATACCTTTTTTATCTAAATATACTAAGGAAAAGACAAAGATTTTCAACTTGGTCTAAACCCTATATTAGTAAAAAGTTAGAGACAATAAAGGACTACTATCAGGTAAGCAATTTAAAAGCAAAAGAATACCTAGAGATTCTTACTGATAAACAAGTTCGTGAGTTGAAGAATAAAATGGTAAAAGGTGGCAAGGATAATGGAAAGTTATGAGAACGAAGTCAAAGACTTAGTCGAAGTTACATTCCCCGAAAAAGACGATTTTTTAAAGATACGTGAAACACTCACGAGGATTGGTGTCGCCTCAAGAAAGGAACAAGAACTTTATCAATCCTGCCATATTCTTCACAAAAGAGGTAAGTATTACATTACCCATTTCAAAGAATTATTCATATTAGACGGTAAGCCTAGTAACCTAGATGAGAATGATATAGGTAGAAGAAATACTATTATCAATCTATTACAACAATGGAACTTACTAAAAGTGGTCAATCCTGATAAAATCAAACAACCCACAGCACCACTATCCCAAATCAAAATCATTCCTTTTAAAGAAAAGAAGGACTGGATTCTCACACCTAAATATAATATTGGTAATAATAAGACCGAAAACTAGATAAATAGTCCTACGAGGATACATTTACATGTTTGGTTTTTTATTAACTATATTGAAAAATATTGTGCTAAAGTTGGCGACAACTGGAGCATTTAATTTTATGATGCCCACGCTATTGAAAATAGATAAATGGTGTGAAGACAAGATTGGATTGGACATCATAAAACAAGAGAAAAGGTGGTTTGAGAAATATCCTTTACTCAAAAGAAGAATAGAAGCTTTAGAGAAAGACTCTCACCCGCCATGTCCTTTAGAATGTTTTGAGGGGTATGACGATTTAATAAAGAGAGTTGAAAAACTAGAGTCGAAAAAATAGGAGAACTTATGTTCAAAGCAAAATTAGATTTTGTAATGTCTTGGGTAAAAGCTAGAATAGCAGAACGTACCTCTTGGGACGGTGCTATGATTATTGGTATGTCAGTGTTAGTATTAGTAGCTGCACCGATTATCAAACTGTTGGCTTGGCCTGCATTAGCATATGGAATTTTTACACTTCTGAAAGAAGAAAAAATTATCGAATAAATAACTATAACGTTTACAAATAATGGAGAATATCATGGAATCATATATGTGGTTGATAGTTTTGATTATTGCAGCTCCTGTACTTTACGTATTAAACGATAAGTATGGTTGGTTAGACGCTCTGAATGAACCTGTTGAAGAGAAACCTGCTTTTAAAGCACCTTCAGCACAGAAATTGATGAAGTTCACAAAGAAAGAACTTGTTGAATTCGCAGAAAATAACAATATTGTTGTTACACCGTCTAAAACAAAAGCTGAAATAGTCAAACAAATTCGTCAAAAATAATGATATAGGGGTGGAAATTCCGCCCCTATTCTTTAGGTAATATTACCAAATCAAACAGTCCATAACTATAAATAGTCACATGGACATGTTTCAATTTCTAAGTGAAGTGGGCGTACCAATCTTCGGAGCGGTAGTGATGGCCTTCTTCATCTATTTGACTCTCAAATATATTTTGGAGTCTGTCCTAGGTCAGATTGAAAGTACCGAAAATATTATATCTATGTTAGAAACTCGAGCGAGGGTTATGAACAATGATATATTAAGAATTGATTTGCTGGTTAGTTCCGCATTAGAACTAGCTCCACCAGTTGACCGTGTAGCAAGAGCAGAGAACTTTGTAGAGGATGGTACTATAGACGCTAGACGAGACTAACTATGGAAGAACTCTCAAAATTAATCGCTGAGTTTGGATTTCCTGTAGTCATGTCTATCGGTATGGGGTACTTCATATGGTACGTGTGGAAGTTCGTTACGATACAGGTTAAACCTGCATTGGGTAGAATGTTTACCGCATCTATCAAATTAACAGACCAATTAAGAATGTTAGATCAAGACATGATTCGTCTTCAAGAAAAGGTGAATGTAGTTTTGGAATATCGTGAGCGCCAAGAAATATTGCAGGACGCAGAAGAAAAGGAAGCGCTCTCAGAGGTAAAAGATGAAAAGAAAAGTAAAAGAAAGTAAAATAGAACTTATTACATTAATAGGAATTTTTGTTATTTTGGTACTTGGTGTAAGTCCAACTGCTGTTGCAGATGAAATGGTTCATAAATTTAAGAACCCTTCATTCAGTGGCATAGGAACATCAGCGCACTATTTGACTATTGAGAATCAGGAAAAGTCTAGGGTAGATAAAATTGCTGAGGATATTAAATCAGCTTTGTTAAAGGCAGAAAGGGAAGCAGATAATACCGTTTTAGCCAAATTTATCAGAAACCTTGAATCACGTATCTATGCTCAGTTGTCAAAACAGTTAGTGGAAAATATGTTCTCTAATGAAGAAGGTGCAAGTTTTGGTACATTTACTTTAGAAGGTAATACCATAACATATGAAAGAAGAGAAATATGTAACGATGATGGTTTATGTGATGATTGGATAGTCATGACCATTATAGGACAAGACGGTTCGGAAACTACTATTGAAATTCCTATTGGTACTGGGGGATTTTAAATGAAAAATTTGTTTTTAGTTGGAGTGCTTGGACTCTTGTTGTCCAGTTGTGCAGGTATGCCTTCAATGAAAGACAGTTGCACAACTCTTATTATGAACGAATTTGGGGAGTGTATAGAAGACCCTGAAGCAATTAAACTCCCAGCATATGCATTATTATTAAACTTACCAGCTGCTGAGGTTATGCCTGTAGTTGCGGTTTATGGTTTTGCAGATTTAACAGGGCAAAGAAAAAGACAAGACGGAGTTGCCACATTTAGTACAGCAGTAACTCAAGGTGCTACAGCTATGTTGATAGACGCACTGAAATCTGCAGGTGATGGAACATGGTTCCGTGTTGTAGAGAGACAAGGAATAGACAATCTTGTACGAGAAAGACAGATAGTCAGAAGTACAAGAGAACAATTTGAAGAGGAAGGAAAGAAAACTACTATCCAACCTCTACTATTTGCTGGTATCATACTTGAAGGTGGAATCATTGGATATGATACTAACATGGAAACAGGTGGCCGAGGTGCGAGAACGCTTGGCGTGGGACATCAGACCGCCTATCGTAGAGATACGATTATCGTTTCCTTGAGAGCAGTTAGCACTTTGACTGGTGAAGTTCTTATGAACGTCCAAACTAAGAAAACAGTCTTAAGTGTATCTCAGGGATTTGATGTTTTTAAATTTGTTGATATGGATACCCAACTCGTAGAAATCGAGGACGGTGTGACAGAGAATGAGTCGGTGACATTTGCAACGAGAGCTGCTATTGAAGCTGCAGTCCTAGAACTAATATATCAAGGACATGATAGAAAGTATTGGACTATAGAAGGTATAGATAGAAACTCTCATAAATTAGATGTCAAAGAAGAAAATGACATCGAGGAGAACGAAGAAGAAAATGAATAAACTACAAATAACTTTTGGTTTATTGTTAACTATGCTCGTTATGCCTCTTTTAGCTGATGACGATAATGAGATATTTCTTCAACAGTCGGGGGACACACTTACGTTGACCATCGACCAAGTTGGTTACGGAAATAAATTTGGTGGAACTATAGCAAACGGTTCAATTGCTACCGATATGATTTTAACTGGTACAAGTGTTACATTTAACCTTGACCAGATCGGGAACAGCAACCAATTATTTGGGCCTGCAATTTTTGATAGTGCTACCGTTAATATGGTATTTACTGGTGACAGTAATATCTTTGATTGGAATATAGGCGATACTGGTGATGCAGATAATACAAACATCAATATCGCAGTTACAGGTGACGGCAACCAATGGGATTATGACCAAGGATATGCCGCCAGCGCAAACTATTTGGATTTTGATTTAACGCTGATTGGGGATTCAAACGAATTCTTTATAGACATAGATTCAGACCAAGCTAAATGGGAAATGGAAATTACTGGTGACAGTAATAATATTGATACTAAACAGTTAGACGCATCTGACCACGACTTAAAAGTTGTGCATACAGGTGACAGTATCAATATGGATATAATTCAACAGAGTGGTTCTTGTGGAAACAAGACCTGCCCTGGCAAAATTGACCTACAGTTGAGTTCTGATAATGCAACAGTTACAATTAACCAAAAAGATACTTCTGACTAGTGCTATGCTCTTATCGTATCCTGCCTTCTCGGCAGATACGATAGGGGATATAGTCGAACAGACAGGTATCGGAAACATAATTAGAGAAGGTAATAAAATACCTTCCTCTAACATGCCCAGTATAAACCTCTATGACGAGGCGGAAACTGGAAATGGTCGTATGCTCATTGAGTTTTTAGACGCAGAAGAACTCGCATTAACTGAACATACACTGGTTTATATTGACGAAGTTTATTATGACCCTGACCCTAATTTGTCTAAAATGACAATGAGAATGGCAATGGGAACTGCTCGATTTGCTTCGGGTAAGTTAGGTAAAATGAATAAGGCGAATATTGCGATATCAACGCCAACGGCTAATATCGCAATTAATGGCACAGATTTTACCTCAACCGTTGATGAGCTCGGGCGGAGCTTAATAATACTGCTCCCTGACGCAAATGGTGACGCTTCAGGTTCGATTACAGTTTGGAATGAATCAGGAACGGAAGTTGTATTAGAAGAAGCTTACAGTGCTACTATGGTTTCAACAATGGAGTCTTCACCAACTGCACCAGTTGTTATCAGCAATATAACACCAAACTTGATTAATAATATGTTTATTGTGAGTCCACCTGCTGATATTCAACAGGTTATAGACGAATCTGCAACACAATCAGATGACGGTGGAATATTAGACGTAGACTTTTTAGAATTTGACGGACTAGATACTGACGCATTAAAAGATTCAGAAGGTGATTTAGAATTTACTGAATTAGATATAGACCTACTAGATGTTGACTTCTTACAAGACTTACTTGATATTGTAGAAGAGTTAGATAGAAAAGTTGGTATTGCAAAAGACAGTGGTGGTGGTGGAAATAATTATGGTATTGAAGGAACTGTATTAGGTTTCGATAAAGATACGCAATACAATACCATGGTTGATACAGGAAGTGGACTAGTAACGTTTTATAGGAAAGTAAATGGAACTATAAGTATAAAGCTACCTATTGACGCAATGGCAAGAATTAATACGATTACTGATGAAAAAGAAAGTATTATAGAAATGGGTGGAGACGCAGCTATTAACATAATCATAAGGCAGACTAACTAATGACTCAACAACAGCAACAACAAGATAGACTAAAGTTTCAAAACAAAAAAATTAAAAATCAAGCAGATACAATCGCAGAACAACAGAAGAGGATAGAAGAGTGGATAAAACAACAGCAAGACCCAAGGCACAATCAAGAATAAAGATAACAGGTATCGCAGTAATGTTGTTATTTTTTGCAACTCAAACTTTCGCTGGCCCTGAACATAACCATGTTCACATAGAACAAGTCGCTGACGGTGATAACGCATCTATTAATATTCAACAAATAGGTTATGATAATGAAATTAATTTTTCATTTGCTCACGCAAACAATTCATTTACCCTTGTACAAAATGGTGAAGGTAATTATATTGGTTGGGTATCATATTGGGGTTCAGGTAAATCATGGGGTGGTGACGTAGACGGTACAGGTAATACTGAAAATGTAACCCAACATGACGGTGCAACATATGGTAGACATATATGGGGTAACAATAATGATGTTGATGTATATCAAGATGGAACTCATACACATAATCTAGATATTCACGTAGACGGTGTAACCCATGAACATTGGCAGGAAGGAACAGGTAGTCATTATAGTCAAACATACTATTATGGATATTCTGATGATTCAAATGTTGACATTACGCAGAAAGGTAATGCTAATCATAACTCACGAATCACATTAACAGGAACAGAACATACCAACTTAACCCTTTTACAACAAGGAAGTCAAAATAAGTCCTATGTTATAACAAATGCTTGTTATACTGTAGGTGGTTGCACAATTAACGTTACGCAACAATAAATAAAACCACCTATTCAAATTTAGGTCTTTAAGGTATAATAGTGGGTATGGAAGAAAAACTAAAATATCATAAATATCTTTGTCTCGCAGTAATAGGGTTTTGTTTGGGATTTTGGAGTGGTCAAGCACACGCAGTCCAAGAAGATAAACCCATGGACGTACACTGCCTAGCACAAAATATTTATTTTGAAGCAGGTAATCAACCTCTTACAGGAAAGATTGCTGTGGCAAGTGTTGTGCTAAATCGTGTTGCTGATAAGAAATTCCCTGACACTATTTGTGGAGTAGTTTACCAAACTAAATCATGGAGAACGTCTTGGACTGGTAAAAAAGTTCCAAATTATGGACAATGCCAGTTTTCTTGGTTTTGTGACGGTAAATCCGATAAACCTAAAGATAGTAAGACATGGGCCAAATGTCTTAGGATTGCAAATGATGTAATTGATGGCAAGTATTTTGATGTAACAGAAGGAGCTATGTGGTATCACACTGACTATGTTAATCCATACTGGAATCAACATTTGAACGAGACAGTCAGAGTGAGTGACCATATATTTTATAGGTAATGTACAAGTGGTGGACTGTTCTATTCACAATATCATTGCTCTGTGGTTTACGAGTTGCTGACCCATTTTTAGTTGAGTCAGCCAGACTTAATTATTTCGATTTTTTACAAACTATAAAAGAACCTTTAAAGGTTGAAGATGTAGTTCTTGTAGATATAGATGAGAAGACCTTAGAAAAATATGGTCAATTCCCATTCCCTAGAGGAGTGTGGGCAGAAATGATTGATAGGACTCCTGAGTCTAGTGCTTCTGTTCTTACCGCTACATTTGCACAACCCGATAGATTTAAACAAGATACACAACTCAGAAATTCTTTAGGAAGTAGATTAACATTACTTTCTGCTTCACCAACTAATCAAAAAGATACAGGAAGTGCACCATACGTTGGTATTGCAAAGTTAGGTAAAGGTCAACCTGAGAACTGGTTATACTCATATGAGGGTATTTCTAGTCCCATACAACCCCTACAGGAGGCGGTTTATGGTGTAGGTACTGTTAGTGCTTCACCTTCTATTGATGGGACTGTACGTGCGGTTCCACTCGCTGTTATGGCGAATGACCAAATATATCCCTCTCTCGCACTTGAAGTATTGAGAGTTATGAATGGAGAACAGTCTTACAACATTAAGATAACACCCGAAGTGGGTGTTGAATGGTTAAGGATAGGTAGATTACCACCTTTAACCACATTACCTAATGCAGATTTCAATATCGCATTTTGGAACCAGTTTGAACGTGTCAGTGCAGTAGAAGAACTGCCCGCAGACAAAATTCTTATTTGGGGTCTGACTGCTTCAGGTCTGAGTAATCCAGTTTCAACCCCAATGGGTGCAATGTATCCCCACGAAGTACAAGCGAACCTAATCCAAACCGTCTTGACAGGATTCCAAATACAACGATTCTACTATCTTGAATTTTTAGAAATTGTTCTTCTTCTGACATCTGCTTTAATAATACTGGCAATGGTCTACAGACTTCCCACAGCCTTGTCGGGGATAGCTTGTCTATCTCTTGTTGGACTGCAGGGTTATATGGGGTACTATATTTGGATGGAGAAGTTGATTTTAGTCGATGTTTTTTATTCTTCACTATCTTCCTTGTTGGTTTTTGGACATGCTTCTTTCAACAAATACTTTACTACGTATCAACTCAAGGAACAAATAAAGAAACAATTCCAAAAATATTTATCCCCTGATATGGTTGAAGAACTTCAAAAGAACCCTGAACTATTGAAACTTGGTGGAGATAGAAGGGAACTTTCATTCCTTTTTGCCGACATCGTTGGCTTCACCCCCATAAGCGAAAAGTATATGAAAGAAGATGACCCCGAAGGATTGGTAGAATTAATTAATAAATTTTTAGACGCAATGTCAAAAATCGTGCTCGCAAATGGTGGCACCATCGATAAATATATGGGCGATTGTTTGATGGCTTTTTGGAACGCCCCTTTGGATTGTCCAAACCATGCTGAAATGGCGGTTAGAAGTGCTATGGAAATTGAACTGCTAACTGAACAAATGAACAAGGAACTCAAAGACGCAGGTTATGATTTACCACCAGTGGTTATCGGCACAGGAATTAATACTGGGCCTTGTATTGTAGGAAACATGGGTTCGGAAGCAAGATTCGATTATTCAGTAGTTGGAGATGCAGTTAATCTAGGTGCACGTCTTGAAGTTCAAACTAGACAATTTGATACACCGATTATTCTTTCAGAATATACACTCGAACAGTTACCAAAAGATATAAAGGTAAAAGAATTAGATAAGATAACAGTTAAAGGTAAAGAAGAACCAGTGACAATTTACGCACCATACTTTAAAAGAACAATACGAAAGTTAAAGAAAGCATGACATTTAAAGACGCCCAAAATGCATTATATAATAGAGAATGCTTCGTGGAGTTCCAGTCCTTAACATCATCTGAAACACATACAGGTTTATATACAGTAAAGGATAAGTTTCAGTCTTTTGGTGATAAGATTCTAGTATGGCATATTCCTACAAGTACATTCCATGATATCGAAGTAAGTACAATTTTATCAATTACACCACAATAAAATGTTTGACTTTGTTACCCAACCAGCAGTGTTGTATGCAGACTTAACTTTTTGTTTCATTATCTTGTGCATAGGAATTTACTATTGGAGAAAAGAAAAATTAACTTTAGCTCCTTTTGCCTTAGTTCCCATATATGTTTTTTTTGCATTTCTTTGGCAATTTTATAACTAAATATTTGTGTGAAGTGGTTAATTACAGCATTCCTAATAATCTCCGCAGCTGGTAGTTGCGACTCTCTACAAGCAAAACCTTCCGAATGGACTGAGAAAGAAAGGAAACTTTGGCATTCTTATCTTGCAATGTCTACTATCGACACAATGCAAACATTTAGAATGATTGATTGTCAGAAACAACCAACTTGTCCTTTAGTAGAAAAAAATCCATTACTAGGTGAAAGACCTAGTAAGGGTGAACTACTTGCTCTTAAAGTTGTGGGTAATATAGTTATCTATAAAATGTTAGACAATAATTCTAACGACAGAGAATTTGCATTAAAGTTAATGAATGGTTTACAAGGA
>CEUI01019369.1_pt1 | contig 12429 bp, 19 predicted proteins | sample 531411 | NCBI WGS metagenome assembly CEUI01 (sample SAMEA2622841, study PRJEB7988) | marine metagenome | isolation source: saline water (ENVO:00002010), including
GACTTCACCTTTATAGCCTTTTCGGGATGCGGAAGAAGGCATCAGAAAGGTAGTTCTTCTTCTTCGCTTGGCGTACTCTCAAAAACTTTCTCAGGATCATAATCATCCTGGAAAGCCTTGTAGGCATCTTGTATGTCATTTGTAACTGGCACTTTTGGGCATGGTGTCACCATATATGTAGTATCCATACCATCGCCATTACGATTGACCACCACATCATACTCAAGTAAGTTTCCCCACTCTCTGCTCCGATCCAATTCAGCTAATTGCTTTTGGATAGTCGCTTGTGTAATATCCAGTATTTTCACTGCATCACTCGACCATACAGGAATTTGCCAAAAATGCTTTGGCTTCTCACCCGCAGGCGCTTCTGCTGCTGTTTTGATTCGCACTGGTGTCCTGTCATCCTGCCAGTATATATAGCCCATCACTGGTTTACCTAGTACACGGAATCTATTTTCACCTTTGACCAACTTCATAAAACTACTTTCGCCATTAGATGGCACGCTGTAAGTAGCTTCTAATAGTCCACTCATCTTAACTCCTTATGTATTCGTTATACGTGTAACCGCGTCTTTCGATCAGTGCAATAATTGCTTCATATTGATCTTGACTGACATCAGCCTTGACTCCTATGTCACTTTTCACTACTGGATTTTCACGCGGTATATAAGTTGTGGATTCATCCACTAAATTGCGCACTTCCTGCGCAAATTTAATTCTATCATCTTTCTCTTTAATGTATATAGTAAGGATCATGGGCAGCGCCTAATGACATGAGAGAGAGAGGGTGTAGTTGTGAGGTTGTCATTTCGGACAGCGCTGCCCACAGGTAAACAAATTAATCTGGCCATTGGATGAACTCCATCTTAATGCCCAATACGTTACAAATCTTTATCTTGTGTTCGTGTCGAAATCTACGATGACCATTGATCATCCTGGAGAGCATGCTCGGACTGAGCGCTATTTGTCTAGCTAATTGACGGAGCGAAAATTCACACTCTCTCATATGTTGCGTTAATGGCTTCATAGTGTTGACAAAACTTAATAAAGCCTGTCAACACTTGTCAACTAAAATTCTTCTTCTATCCTCATAGAGATATTAAATACATCAGGTGCAACCTGATCCATTTGAAACGAATTTTGAGAAAATCTTGAGAAGAGATAATCTCCTTCAGCATCAGTACCAGTTGAATCTTTATCAGCAGTAAAAATAAATGGAATATGATTTCCATGAGTGATATTCCACACATCTTCGACAACTGTATCTTCGCCGTATTGAACAGAGGCATACTTGGTTGGCATTATATCACTGCTTGCTAGATAACTGAAATTAAGATCATAAGCAACTCTTCCTCCGTACATCGTCCAATTTTTAGATGCTAATTTGAAAGGAGATTTCGTTGTTCCGCTTTCAGATTGTCCTCCGAATGACGTCATGGTAGAATATCTTTGCCCACCCACTGATTCCTGGATTTTGGTTTTATCAAACATAATTGATCTTGTCAAATTTAAATCTGGCCTTTGACTCATGTCGTAATACTCTCCAATCATTATGTTCGATACATACAGCGATGTACTGCTGTCAAAATCTCCATCTGTAGCTGCTGCTGACGTATCTCCATTAGCACCTTCAAATTGTATCCCCCAATAACGCAAATCTTGTTGGTCAAAAGAAAAAATAGTTGATCCATCTGCTGCTGGCTCAATTACGACGCTTTTATTGTCGGCAGCTGTATTAATGCTATCAGCATTCAGAATTTGTGTCACTGTTACAGAACTCCAATTAATATCACCAGTAGATGCCCCCGCGCCATCTACGTCATCTACTTCAGTAGCTGCTGATCCAGCAAAAATTCGTATCTTACCTTGTGCTGAGTTAAGGTTATGATTCAAAATCGCTATATAGTTTTGCTTATAGTTTTCACTTTGAAGATCAATATTGATCAATACATGATCTGCTCTCTTCGTTGCATCAGAATGAGTGTCCCAACTGCATTTATTTAGCGGTTTCATGTCAAATAACTCTGCTTCGCTTCCAGCCGTAAACGTACTTATAAGGTCACTGCCACTGATAACATCAAATTCGCCATTTTGCGCCACACCTCGCGCCATTAGATAGTTAATTATGTCAGTGTAAAATCTCGGTGTTCTTATATTCATATTTGCCATTATGCTATTTCCCTTGCTGTAATACTTACTTTTCCGATACGCCTATTGGTCTGCGTAATCATAAAAAATTTACTTGCACTAAAATCTGTGCCAAAAATCTCTATTGGCATATCAGAAAAAGTGACTATGTCACCTGTTTCTAATTGATAGCCTTTTGCTGGATTGACAACATCAGCAGTAATAATTGCTTTCATATCATCTCGTAAATTGGATTGATATGAATACCAATCTGCGTTGCAATCACTGTTGGCACTACTTGGTATTGTACCAACATTATAGTCTAAATTAAATTCTTCTTTGCCTTCTTTTTCACCTAAATTATATTTTACACGCTTGGTATTGTCGGTGATATTCTGCGTAGCATAGTAGCGATTTGCTTCCGCAGGATGCAATTTGTTATTCACTGTAGCATCCACTAAAACGGATGATAGTCCAGTAGTTTGAAGCTGAATGTTAATTAAATCTTTTTTCGATAAATCTAAGGATGCAGATAATTCACTGGATTGCTTCACATAAATATATTTGAGATTACCTGTCGCTGGTGATATCTTATACACAAAACAAAATTCATACGCAATTTTATCAAGTAACGCTTGTAAAGATGTCGGTTCTAACGCCCAAAATCTAATTTTCCACGCATCAATTGCACGATCAGTATCCAATGCACTCCAATTATCTGGATCGCTACTACTAATACCGCCAAATCGTTGCAATAAGTCGCGGTGAGCATCATGTCCATGCGAAATTGCTCCTGAATCCCAGGATGCTGTAAGTCCAGCAGCTCCACAATAAAAATAATCTAAATCTGCTAATCTCTTTGCATCATCATCATTATAATTAAATCGATTCTCATAACGTAACTGTATATCATATACACGCAGCTCGTGATCTTCGTGATCATATAATGGCGCATTGTGTTCTGCTTTCCATTTGATCAGTAATTCATCTGGGCATAATAATGCATTTTCACTCGCAATAGAATTAGCTGGTTGAGTGTTAAATGAAAACTCATGAGTCGAGATACCGCTTCCTATAAGTTTAGTAGATGGAGTCGATAATAAATCATCTGCTGTAGAATCATATTCATTACTGAAAAAATCTACTTCATACTGTTGATCATCTCCCGAACCATCATCCCACTGTATACTATACTTAATCTTCACAGCATCAATAATAGTGACTGCAAATTGTTTATTAGGAGTTTGCACTGTTAGATATCTTACATCATCAATGTCATTTATATCTGCGGTTGCATATGTAGATGTATCGGCTGCTCCCGTGTCTAAATTAAAATCAGTAGCGCGTTCTGGATTGGTTAAATATGTTACTGATCCAGAAAAATCAAATGAAGATTGATTCGTGCGTATATAACCAATTGCACGTTGATCAGTGGGTGTTTCTAATATATTAACACCATTTTGTGTGATTGTTGTTTCCACTAAATTTGTGCCAGTACCTTCCTGACGTATAGAACAAAAATGGTCATACCCAACATAATGATGTAAATAACAATTTGAACCAGATGTGTATGATCGCGGCATTAATGTAGTAATAATGTTCCTATCAGTGTACAATATGGGGACTGGGAATACACCTCCATAAGCTGCATCATTTTCTGCTCCACTTTGCGCATCAGAATAATTATAACTCCCATATACTACAGGTTCATATATATTGTATTTTTCATGCTGCACTTGCGGAATAGATATTTTATCCCAAGGTCGATGGCTATGGATATCTAATTTAATCTTTTGGTCATTTAAGGTAACATTGACTAAGCGACCAACGAAAATCTGTGAACAAGACGCTAATGTACTCTCACTACCATAGCGTGCATATACCTTTACAACTTTGTTATGAAAGTCGGAAGGTCCATTATATATAATCTCTGATAGTTTTCGTGAATCAATATTGACATCAAAGGTTTCGATGCTAATATTAGATGTAGATGATGTGCCTTGAACGATATCAATGCTGTCACGTATACTGATTGATGGTGAGAGTACAGAACCATGAAATCTATTGGAACTAATCGTAGTATCAGCGAAAGCTAATCCAAATGCATGGATGCGTTCATCAAAGTTATTCAGCGACCATGTGGCATTATTCAGTGTGCCTGTATTACTATTAGTGCTACTATCATATACTGTTGTACCAAAACCTTCATTCAATTTCCAGTATCCCACTAATCCACTTGCTGTGCTATCGACCATTCTATTATATGATTGATTAATTTCACCCGCAGTACGTGCTATGTTCCAAACACGGACATGCGCAATTTCTCCATCAAATTCATTACCACCATTATAATCAGCGCCAATCGTCACCAGACCATCGCCACCACCTGAAGGATCATTGGCTACACCACTAGCTGTACTTGAAGTTATGAGAGCGCCATCAACAAAATATCTGAATGTTGAATCATTATCATTTCTACTTACAGCAACATGATGCCAATTATTAGCAGTAATGGCAGATGTTGTCGCAGTGACTGCTGCATTAGAACCCGTACCATATTCATAAAAGACTTTTAATCCCGCATTTGATAAAGACATATACCAATTCGTATTTTTGGCAGCAGTGCTACCATCATGCCCTCGGGCCACAATGACTTGTTCTCCACTACTACCGCTATATGCGTCTGGTTTGATCCACGCTTCTAAGGTAAAACTGGTATATAGACCTAATACATCACCAAATGAAATATTATCTGCACTACCATCAAATTCTACGCAATGTTCATTATCCGCACTAAACTCAAATAACCAATTCTCTGTTATATTTGAATTAGCTGGTGTATTTGAAATCGCCATTAACCAATCTTCGCTTGCTGACTTGCTACTGCGTTATTAATTGCGGGGATGATAGTATCTACTATATGTTCATCAATCAATGGCGCAGAAATGTTCACTGTGACATTATTCCCTGCGCTACCGCTACGATTCATTTGCGCTAATTGCTCTACGCCTATATTCTGTACTGCACTTCTTTGCATGATGAACTCGCCAGATTGTGCTAAGATTGGAACATTATCTCGGCCTTGTACCATACCACCCTGTGCGAAGCGCTGAATGCCATTATTGTTGATTAATCCACCTGTATGACCAATGAACATACTGCCTGCTTGTAAAAGAGCGCCAGGTATTTGTGTACTAGGAGACATCATTAATAAACTACCCATTGTTTGGAGTAAAATTTTCAATTGTCTATTAGGATCATCGGCTGCATCGCCTAATGATTTCATTGCGCCTGCGATACCTAAGATAGCGGATGCAACCTGTTTACTGGTATCGATGGTTTTTTGGCTGTTTGCATTGACTTCATCCATTATTATAATATGTTGTGCTTTTTCTTGGATTAAGCGTAATAGTACGTTTGCTTCTTCTCGTTGCGCATCTGTCGCTTCTGCACTGACTTGAAAATTAATTTTTCCTTGAACAGCAGCGAGCTTATCAATTTCTACCACATCTTTTAATGAATCTGATAAATTATTGCGAGTTTCAAGTAACATTTGTGCGATAGCAATACGTTTTTCATCCACACCATTGTTTTTCAAAGTCAAAATTGCAGCTTCAGACATCATAGTATTAATACGTTGTTGTACGTCAGCTTGTAATCCCAATACAATAGTCGTTTGTTGCAAAGTTTGCATATATGTACGCATCTTCTGTTGCGCTGATTGCACAAACTTTACATTCTGCTTCGTTTGTGTATTTAATGAGCTAAATGCATTCGTAGCTTGTAATATTCTGTCTCCTACAAATATAGCGAGAACTGCTCCAAGCGCCTTGAGTACTGTCATCCATTGAAAAGTAAGTGCTGCAGTAATAGCCAAACGCTTATTCCACACTACGAAGAAGGCACTAACAGTGCTAACCGCAGTGCCAAATTGAATTACACGCTGTATATTGGCTTCTCGAAACGTGTTTTCAATCGCAATGACTAACTCGGTTAATTTTGGTAAAATTACATCACCAAGTTGCGCAGAGAATTGAGTCATTGCATCTCGCATATTACTCACAGCACCAGTATATGTTTTTGACATGCGATCTGCGCTACCTGCAATACGTGCTGCGGGATCAACTAATGAATTAAGTAATGCTCGTCTAAATTCAGGCAGTGTAGTCTTGGATAAATCTGCAATGCCTTGAGAATCTTTAATTAATTGGAGTATTCCTCTCTCTCTTAGGATGTCAGCCGCGCCTGCTCCCCCCGCAAAGGCTCGACCTAATGAATTAGCTGCTTCAGTTGCAGTAGTTCCCATGAACGCAGCAAGGTCAGTAACTGCCGATAATGTCGCTTCAGAATCCACACCAAATGCTTCTAACTGCGCACCTGCGTTCACTACATCTTGTAAGGCAAATGGTGTAGTGGAAGCAATCTGATTAAAAGTTTGAAATGCCTGTTCTGCTGCTTCCACACTTCCAGTTAAGCCTACTAAACGAGTTTTGACATCTTGGAAACCTTGAGATGCGCTGATGAACTTATTCATCGCACCAACCGCACCACCAATAGCAAAAGTATAAACTAAAATTTGATTCCGTAATGCGCCTAATGAACCACGAAAGCCATCGCTACTGCCACGCATTCTATCTTGCGTTTTATTAAAATTACTACCGCTATTCTTTAATTTGTCAAAATCTCTCGTAGCTTTGGAAAATCCTTTGGTACGGACTTCAATAATAAACTTTTTTTCAGCCATTTTTCTTCTTTATATCTTCTTGTTGGAGTGCATTAAATTCTTCATCTATAGCGGAAAAGATGACCATGCGGTGATATTCAGCGTCATCGAGTGTCTGCGCTAAAGGCAAACTGAATCGCTTCATCGTCATATATTCTTCGAGTGTATGTATAGTCTCTGCGTTTAAAAAATAAGTGGAGTCAGCGCAGAACACTAAGGAGTGATATAACGCTGCACCTTGCGTGAATTTACCATCTGGATTTTGATCAAGAATGCGTACAATCTCTGCCCACAGTTCTTCTTCATCATATTCAATACTGTGCTTTAGCGTGGGAGACTGCGCAGTGTATGGAAATTGTAAGTTGCGAGATGGTTGCTGTTTATATGACATCCACATCGCAACTCGGTGCATGATTACTTTTTTGCGTTTGGCTCTTTATATGCGTTATATATCGACATTAATACAGAGTCAATATTATTATCGTCTAATTTACCAAGTGATTTTTCGGGATCGTCAAACGCAAAATTGAGAATCCAATCCAGGACATCATAAAACTTCTCTGGCTTTACTTCGCCAGTAATGGAAACTGCCTGGAGTTCTAACTTATGGAGTTCTCTTCTCGATTTGAATGTAATGTCAGGTACGTCAAATGTACCATGATCAGTTTTGACTTTCATTTTTCATCCTGTATAGATGAAAATGGCGTGATTTAAGCGATCGTGATTGAAATTATCGTTGCAGTTTCACTTGCTGCAAATGCTCTGAATGGTATATTTTGTAGCATATATTCACCATTTTCTGGCTGTGAATTATCTATCATTGCATCTGGAATAGAAATTGTAAAACCACTGGATTCTGCCAAATCAATTGCAATACCTGCGCTATTACCTTTTAAATTTGTCGCTAAATCTTCTATTGTGTCATCACGTTTTGTCAAAAGATTGCCAGTCACTTCGTATGGACCAGTTTGCACATATCCATATGGATTATAGTCAGTGGTATCAATATAACCCACTCTTGCCAATGGTCGAGTAATATTGATTTCCCATGAATTTAATACAAGTGGTTGGCTATTAAGATTTTGCGTAGCAAGAGAGAAGATATTTTTTGGTGAAGCAGTGTCTTTTGTTTCATCACTTGCAGCTAATGTATTTTCAACTGGTCTATATCCAGTCACAAATGTTGATTCTACAACCATTTCTCCACCATTAGTACCTACATCTTCACGTAGTGTCATGGATGTGCAAAAACAACCTACCATTACTGAACTAATGTTACTCGCATCAGAACCACCATTTTTAAATAACAGTGTTACTGCATCTGTGCTACCAGTACCATGTTTCATAGTTCCAGTGCTGGACGCTGGAGTTAATGCTGCTGCACTTGCACCTTCACTAAATAATGCCAAGCATGATTTTAGCACTGCGGTTGGTGTACCGCGCATAGTTAATGTCACTTCATACATCATAGTGTCTGGGCGATGATGACCTTGGCTTTCTAACTGCCCATAAATACCACTTTTTCCAGGCGCTACGTCCAGTGTAGCTCCAGCATGTTGGATATTGAAATCCATTACTTGTAAAAAATTCCATGTATCGCCTGCTGCATGTGATGTGCCTAAATTGACAGCACTGCCTTTACTACCAATACCAACAGATATATCGGATCGTGATTGAAAATTCGTTTCAGCCATTACTTATCTTCCTTTGATTTCTTTTTAATATCTACTCTTTCAAGATGTTTTTCTAATGCTTTTGGTACAGATGTGATTTCTACTTCACATCCTAAAACTAATAACTTATGCTTATTAGAACTCCAATGCGCACAAAAATTCTCATCATCTTTGAGTTTAAAATATGATTCTTTTGCTTTGTAAATCATCCTATAATCTCCATTGCTGACACTAAAGCAGTCATCTCTGCGCGAAGTAAATCAGGATTATCTTCATCACGCTCATATATAGTATTGTCGATGACAGCATTAGAAAATTGTCTTGTGCCTGATACTGTGTAATTTCTATTATTGTAAATTAATCTTTTCATGCGCTCTGCAATCAATGCGATCTGCCGAAAACTTTCCTTGGTATAGTTACCTGCGAAATCCACTTGATAGCTGATAAGGATAGTATATTCTCTAACCATTCCGACATTGATTTGTTCATTAAGCTCATCGCCAATTGGCTGGAGAAGAAAACTCTGATTGCCTCGATGTTCATCATAAAATATCTGTATCCCAAATTCATTTGCGATAATAGTATGCAGACTATCAATGACTCGATCGTATATAACATTATTAAATGTAATGGCCATTATCGATAAATCTGCCCACTGCGCACCGAACCTACTTGCACTTCATCCGACTGAAAAGTCACAGACCATTCATCATTCAACGTATAAACGCCTGCCTGAAAACGAATCGCTGCGCCATACGCAAGTGGCTGATAGTCACCATTAATCACTTCAGCGTCCACTGCCTTATATCTACGTAAACCAGTATCATCTTTTGTATAGACATCATACTTCACTGTAGATGCTGTTCCAGGACTAAATGTACCTGCGGTGCTGATGACTACTCTCACTTCATCATAATCGGTAGCAGGTGGACCAAACTGCTTGATATCTTCGATGTATCCAGTAGTGGATGAATTAATACTAATTTCTGAAATTATACCAGATTCAGTTCTGAATGTGGTTTCATTCCACATCAAATAGTCACGACGCTTTAACTTGGTGAGTAATCCATCATCGCCTAAAACTTGCTCATCTAATTCAGCAGCTTTTTCTGAGTCTTGACTGCGCACTAAATCAGCGCATGCCAATAACGCATTGCATCTAATCACTACGAAATCATACGCTCTATCGCTTGCGCCTTGATAATTGGAATTATTTCTTTTATAGATCGGCCGATTCAAGTAACTGCGCATATGATCTGCCTGTTCTTTGATCACACGATTTTTTAAATCTTCCCAATCTTGCCCAGCTTCAAATACACTACTATTCAGTGCTGAAACTGATGATGATGCTAAATAAAAATCAACAGAGTCAGTAGATTCTGTATATTTCCATTCATTATCTGCATCAGGCGTATCGCTTACCTTACTTAATTCTACACCATCTTTGTATAAATTTTCGATATAACCTACATTACTGAGGCGGTATGTATTACTGCTTGGATTGGTCCAGTTGGACATTAGTACACGTTTGCGATCATATTTGTCAATATCGCTTACAATTGCCTGTAAATCAGTGGTCGCATTACAAAATGCGGTTAAATAACTCATGCTTGTGCCATCTCGGTTTCATTAGTAGGTAAAATGGTGACATCGGGAATGTCTGCGCATATGATCAGTGCAATGATTGTACCGACAATCACATCTACATCTTTTCTCGGATCATCTAATTCGTGACAAAGCGACTGTAATTCATGCATTAAGCCAATCATTTTATCGATTCTTTCAGATTCATCCATATTTTTTAACGATTTCAATAAATTTCTTTGGTGTACCTGCGCCTTTCGCTGTGTTGTAATACTGCTTCCATTGCATTGCCTGCTCTTCTAATGTCTGTGGTAATGGCTTTGGTACGCGCCAATAGTGCAATCTACAGAACACAATTTGCGCTGCAATGTTCGTAGTGAGTATATAACGCCAATCATCTTCAGTTGGTTCGATGAAATATTTCCAATCTAATTTGCAAACTTCTGCAACCTTTTTCATTAGTGATTCTCGGAACTGAAGATAGTCTTTACATGTCGAGACACCCACCCAAGGTTCAATCTGGAACATGCCGACAGCAGGACCTTTAATCTGCTTCAGATAGACATACTTAGACTCGACTAAGCCAGTATTATATACTAAGTCCAGCGCTTTAGAATTACAATATTTTTCGCCTAACTTTTGTAAGACATCATTAATGATGCCACGTATTTGTTTCTTATCTAACATGCCTTTTTTTCCGTTTTTTCATACGTTGCTTGGCAGTTCTGCCTTGCGTTTGTAGCATACGATTCTTTTTACGCTTGATGCGCTTGCGCTCTTTTGCTGCGCGATTAGGCACTATTTAGCACCTTTAAACTTTTTAAAAAAACCTTTTTTCTTTTTCTTACCTTTCTTACCAACCTTTTTGCTTTTTTTCTTTTTCTTCTTCTTAATATCTTCCATCGCAACTATAGATGAATCTACCTGGACAGGTTGCGGTGAGTAAGGTCTAGAATTAAGAATAGCAATAAAAAGAATTGCAGTTATTGCTTTCATGTTATACTCCTAATTTTTTCAACAGCACAGCTTTGATTAGTTTCCAAACGGCTTCCATTATTGCTTTTTCTGTTTTTTCAGAAATGATTGGAATATCCACAGCCTTGTTGAGTTCGTCAATAAGTTCATCTCTAGTTTCGTCAGAGAAAAGCTCATCTGCTACCATTTTCATTAACATATCAGTTATCCTTTTTTATCTTTGTTATTTTGTAACTTAAATATACAATGCTCATTATAGCAACGACGCATTGTAGAAACAAATTTATTTCAGCTAAATAAAATCCATAGTTTGTAAATGAAACCGCAGATACTTTTAAACTATCCATTAATGCCTTCCGTTTATTCTACTCATAGAACCTTTTAATTCTGAAACTTGATTATCCAAATCATTAATCTCTTTAGTAATTGCATCAAATTTTCTATCTAGTTTATCGTCGCTAGTGTTCCATCTTCCAATCAACTTGATAATCATTCCTTCCATGTTCTCTAATGTTTCGCTTTGACCTTTATTTTCAATTTTCAAATTTTCTAAAGCTTCTTGTTGAGCTTCGCTTTTTTTAGATAAGGACATTACTAAGTAGACAAACATAACACCTACTACGCCTATCATGCCTGCTTCGCCATATATAGCTAAAAAGTCCATTAATAAACCTCAAATGGTATCATAGCCCACATCCATTTGGAAATAAAAGCAGATATTCCACCGAGCATAGTAGCAACTATGTCTTTATTTGACCAATTTCCATAGTCTAAATGATCGTACCATTCTTTACCAAATGCAACTAAGCTCAGAATAATCCATGATTCAGTAACACCATAGACTGCAGCACCAACCATAAAGTGCATAAATTTATCAGCACCAAATTGTAATAGAAAATCGTTTAACTTACTCATTTCTTTTTCTTCTTTCCCCAACTTAATGGATTAATATTAAATTCTTTTTCATAAAACGCTACTCTTTCTTCTAATTTCTGTCTCTCAGATTGCTCTTCTATCATGTGCTTTTGCAATAGAGATGCAATTTCTTCACTTGCTTCAGACATTTCATTTTCAAGATTTGTAATTCTAGTTTCAATCTGATAATAGCCATACACCAACATTCCAATCAGTACACCTATTTGAGCCAACCATTTGATGTTAATAGTAATTGCCATTGAATCACCAATGACTTCGCCTTTGTAACTTCTTGCACCTTCATTCATTTATTTTCCAAATAATCGGAATATCGTAACTTGTAGAAGTAATCCACATCTATCGATCTACCACTTTATTATTTACTAATTTATGTTTAACAATGTCAATGCGCCCATGACCATTAGAATG